>Ga0307444_1000014_pt1 | contig 82014 bp, 83 predicted proteins | sample SalMarSW160340MG_FD_202145 | JGI IMG/M metagenome (GOLD analysis project Ga0307444, IMG submission 202145) | Salt marsh sediment microbial communities from the Plum Island Ecosystem LTER, Massachusetts, United States - SW1603-40 | ecosystem: Environmental > Aquatic > Marine > Intertidal zone >...
GAGGATCCTTAAAATGCCAAGAAATAAAGGGAGAATCAATCGATATTGGTGGTTCAGCAAAAATTGAATTTGGTAATATAGAAGGCGAATTAGAAGTAGGAGGATCGTTTAACTGTAGTGAGAATTTTACTTCAGATAAAGTTACCTGCGGAGGTTCATGTGGTTTTGGTGATGATTCATCAATAAATAGATTAGAAGTAAATGGAGCTACAAAAGTCGGTGATAATTTTCTATTCAAATATGTTCAAGTTAATGGTGCTTTCACTTTTGGAGACAATGCAGAAGGTGAGAACCTACATGTCAATGGTGCATGTTCATCTAGAGGTAATTTGAAGGTACTGGACACAATAATAGTTAATGGAAAATTAACTGGAGATACAATTAAATCCAAAAAAATCGAAATTGCAGGTGGATTAGAATCTCAAGAGACCAAAGGTGAGTGGATTTTAATCAAAGAAAATTCCAGAGTTCGAGGGAAAATAATTGGTGGAGAAGTTATAGTAGAAGATGATGCTAGAGTCGATCATATAATTGCAGATAAGGTCAAATTAGGAGACAGAGCAAAAGTTACTAAATTGGAATCTCCAAATATTGATGCAGAAGAATCAGCTAAATATAATTGACCATAAATACTCCTTAAGTCTCTGAAAAGCGGAGACTTAATATTCTCCTTTTCTATAAAATATGTAGGTTGTAAAAATGCCAGCTGTTAATAGATCAAGGTATGATATTTACGCAGACATAATTGATGTTTTACAGTTTTATAATGAAGCAGGTATCTCTCAAATAGCTAGAAGAGCCAATCTACCTATTGATCGTGCAAAGGGACTGGTAGAATTCATGGTGGCACGAGGTTTGATACTAAAACAAGAGAATCCTAAACAAAGACCTAGTGTAGTATATATTGGAACAAACAGAGGGTATCAATATTTTGAATTATACAAGCAGCTGCACCATATGGTCGTAGAATTCACTGATGATGAAATGGAATTTGGCATAGGTTTTGATATGAAATAAGTCTGTTTCAAATCAAAATCTATTTTATCTGATGTAATTTTTTATGCTTATGATTAATTTTCGTAGGTTCAACTCTTCAGATTGGCCAAGTTTTGAAGTTATTGTAAAGGAAGCTTTTGCAAGAGAGAATATTTTAAGAGAAAATTTCCTACAGATGCTCGACGATGAAGGTCTAGTAGGAGCTTTTGTAGAAAACAAACTAGTAGGATATCTAAGAATGTTGTTAATGGATGAATATGGACATCTTGGTCAAATAGCTGTAGAAAAATCAGAGAGAGGAAAAGGATATGGTAATCAGCTTATGGAATATGCAGTAAAATATTTTCTAAAAAACAAAGTCAAAACAATAGGATTGTATGTTGAAACAAAGAATGATACAGCAATTAGTCTTTATAAGAAATACGGATTTGAGAATCAATTTGAATCTTATCACTACTGGATAGATGAAATCCAATTTAACAAAATACAAAATAGCTACCAGAAAAAAGATAACACAGAGATTAGAATTCTGGATCCCAATGATTCTGGAGAGATTATTAATACATTTCCTGAGATCAACACAGAGGAACTAAATACGCATCTTACAAGACCAAAATCTAAAGGTTTGAGTGGTGGTGAATCTTATCCTCTCGGACTATTTGCGGATAACAAGTTAGTAGTATATGGGAGATTTAACCCAGAGTTTCCAGGTTGTAAACCATTTGAAATAACAGATGTGAGATTTTTTGATGACTTCGTTATAGGATTGAAGAAATATAGAACAAAAGAGTATCTACGGATTACTTTTGATAAAAATAAAGATCTAGCTAAATTCTGCGATAATAGAGGATATCGCCTACATCACCACATGTATCTTATGAAAAAGAAAATGAGAGATTGAAAGTTAAGATTTTCTCAGAATTTTTTTATCTTTAAATAGTATTTTGACGAATCACTAGTAGATGAAAGATGAATCTTCCAGACAGATAATAAAAGCAGAAGAAATAAAAGAAATGTTTCCCTGCTACAAGTATGCTGTGGTCTTTCTAGAAGCTGAAGATATTATACAAAGAAAAATAGGCTATTCCTTACTTGCGCCACTCTATAAATTGTTACCTCAAGAACTTCAAGAATATGTTAGATATATTTGGGAAGTAGACACTGAAAAAAGGAAGATGCCATACTCTTTTGTAAAATGCTGCGAAAAGATTTTTGCAGAATGAAAAATTAGTGAAACTTCAAACAAAATAACTTTTCTCAAGTAATTATTGAGCTCATTTCTCCAGAGAAGAATCATATTAATTCATCTAACCAATTTGAAATCATTACCCAACAAATACATTTTGAGAGTTATTTTGATTGCTCTTCAGATGTAGTAAACAATTCAAAAAAATAAGTGTTATTGGTGGAGTAAAAGTGTAAATAAAAATTTAAAGGCTGATTTATGAGTCTTTTGTGTTGATACTTAGATTTTTCTTCTTTAAAAAAATTAATGTCAAGAGCATATAAAAAACCAAGAAATACAACTAGAAATCACTATCAAAGAATAGTAACAAAATACTCTCATCAAACAGTTCAATAACTTAGAAGTATAAATAATAATTATCAGTAAGAATTAGGGGTTAGCTTAAATAGTAAAATAATTAACAATTTCTCAGAGATATTTAAGTTCACCGAGATTAAAGAGACTGTTCAACATGAATTTAATAGATAAACATAAAATCAGAATCATTGTTTTCCTAGTTACTCTTTTGATATTAAATACAAATTCTTCTAAAGTATTAGCAGACGAAGGATACTTGATAGTCAGAGTAGTAGATGTAGATTATCCTCCATTAGTCTATATATTTACTGATGGGCATTATACAGGTTTTGAGTTTCTTTTTCATATTGAAATTGAGAACCCAACACAATCAGTGATAAATGTAACATATTCATGTAGCCCTACTCCTTTCCCGCACTTAAGAGCTAAATTAGAAGATAATAGTCTTGATGCAACCATATCCACGCAATATGAATGGTTATATCCAAAGAATTTAACCATTCCACCTGGAATTGAAAAAAGATACCATTATTCTAGTATTATAATTCTAAATTACGAAAACGACCACCTTCCCTTAGGAGAGTATGAATTGTGGTTTGATTATACAAACTGTAGTTACTCATATGTACCTGTAATTACTCAAAGTATGTTTATTTATGTAACAGAAAATAGTACAATTTTTTTCTATGAATACAACAATGAAACAGAAATTGTATCAACAATACAAAATACTGAAGCTACGAATTTTAATTTAGTATTCCCAATCATTCCTTTCTTGATTGTAATCGTGTTATATAGGAGAATAACGAAAAAGAAGGGATGTAAAAATATCCATCAGATTATTCAAAGGTATCTGATTCTGTGAAAGAATATTTAACAGAACGAGGAACTTAGAAAAAAAATAAGTGTTCAGTAATTCTGCCGGAAATACTTATACATCTCATATCCATCTATAATTCCCCAACCAAGATCATAGGTAGCATAGGGGGCATTATCGTGGTAAGGAAAATATTCGTAGTAAGTAGCGTTTATATTGTCATTTATCCAGTCTAAGTATCCCCCTATTTCCGTCGTATTTGAGCTAGGTGCACTTCCTGGAGCATCACCTGTTTCTTCGAAGAGAGTTCTTACAAAGGTAATATTGAATGTTGTCCCAGTTTTATGGGTATTTCTATATTGTTCCAGAAGAGCTAAAGTACCAGCAACCATCGGACAAGCATTACTAGTTCCAATAAATTCTCCATAATTGGGAACAGGTTCCCAACTTAATTGAGTACCTGCAAAGATTGAAGCAATATCAACACCATAACCTGAGTTGGCACCAATTTCTCTATCCCATCTACTACTCGAACCGAAAGAACTATCTCCATCTAGTACTCCCGTAACACCAATGACATCATCAGAGTAACAAGGAAATTTACCTCCAGAACTGTAATAATAAATCCTTCCTTCTGTTGATGACTTACCATATTGACCTACAGCAGCAACTGGAATCACAGTATCATTAGCCATTGCTTCTAATTCTGTTGCAAAATCTGTATAGTAGCTATTTGACCAAGACATAGAAATTATATCAATATCGAAATAATCATAGGGAGCTTTATAATCGAAAACTGGGTCGTCCCTATCATCTTGTAACCATTTTACAGCATTTTGTGATCTTCTCTCAGAATCGTTTACTGAAATAAATATGTAATTAGCTGCAGGTGCAATTTGCCTTAGAGTTGCCAAGCAATAAGTTCCATGAACATCGGAATCTTGACTATAGTTTCCGCTATTTTCACTGAAAATCTCTTCCCATTTTTCTTGTTTTGTATCTACTCCATCTTCCCATTCTTCAGAAAAATTACCATCATCATCAAGATCTTCAAAATACTTGATATCAATATACTTTCTATCCGAGTTACCATAGATATCATTTTTACCCGAACGAATCAATGATTTATGAAAGCCTGACAAGTCAGAGTGAGCTCCTAGTCTATCATCTATTAAGCATATGGTAACTCCTGAACCATCCAACCAAGTTTTACCTGTTTCGTATTCTTGCAGTTTATCGATTCGCATAGATTCTAAATCAGTCGTATTTGAACAAGTTACCACAGTAAATGTTGCCTCATCATCAATATTTTGGGTTTGAAAGAAAATATTTATGAAATGAGATTCGACTTTCAAAATACGTTCTCCTACATAAGCTTCAGGATAGTATTGTTTCTCAAATGAAGTATTAGTAGTACTATCGACATCTACTCCACTGATATAAACATGAGATCCAGAATATACCCAACCGGGATTATTGGTGACTGCAAATTTTACAGTTATATAATTATAGTAAGGTACTTCGGCAGCTAATACAGATTCGTCAATTGTAACTGTTCCTGCGGTATCAGCATTTACTTCAGTAACTGGAAAAACCGTCAATAAAGTCACTAGAGATACACTCAAGATCAATATATATATGCAATTATTTTATTTGTTTTCATTTAAATCACCTCGCAATTTATCACAACTTTTGTGATGCTAGATTAGTGAGAATTGCCTATAAAAAGAACTAGAATATTTTGTGTCAGAAGGTAAAAAATCTAAGTTAGCGGGAAAAAATAAGAAATAGATTTTAATATAAGTTTTGAAGAAAAAAAGTAGGAGCTAGTGAGATTCTTCATTTCAATCGTCTCGCAATGATCGAATTATGGATTGAGCTAGCTCCACAAATCTCTTTTCCTTGTACTAATAGATTTCAATATAAATAGTTCAAAAGTAGCTCTCCAAAGGAGATATGTTCTAAAAAATTAAAAAGGTTAAGCTACTCATAGGTTATAATTATTGAGGTATATGAAGAGTTTTCTAAAACTATAATAATACACATATGAATATTAGAAAGAAAACCTTAAAAGAACAGAAATGAAAAAAAATCGAGCAGTGGTAGGGGACTTGGCTCAGTCCGGTAGAGTGGTTGGCTCCAGAGAACATTGCTCAGGCAATGAACAACCGAAGAAACCAATGAAAATGTGATGCGTCACTTTTCGGTGTTTTGGTCGGGTGTTCAAATCACCCAGTCCCCACCAACATCTCAATTTTCTCAAAGTTTTTTATTTATGCTGAATCTTTGATGAAGAGATAATTCAGGTAATCTGTTGTTCTTCCCTTTTTTCCCAGTTTCTTCAATGCAGTCATCAACTGTCCTCTGTGGTAAATTGTATGTGTTAGATATTGAAAATAATAATCTTCTTGCGTCATCTTTACTATTCCCTCTCCTTTTACAAAATTAGGAAAATCTATCATCTGCTCAGCTTTGTTTTTAATATACTCACGCAGCCTTTCATCTGTTTTTCTCCATTTCTTCATTAAGTCCTCTTTTGACAATTTTAGTAGCTTATCGTACTTTTCTCCCCAATCTACATCCTTCTTTAGTATTATAGTTTCCAAGTTGTGGTCTATTGCCAACATTATATGGATACATAAGTCTTGGATATTGTTCTTTGTAAACTCTTCTGGAGTTAAATCATCTATCATCTCTCTGATTTCATCATTTGCCCATATTTGATATTCTGCTGCTTTCTCTAAGTTCATGATTCTCACCATTCCATTCTTTTCAAAGACTAAAAAGCCTATGTTGTAACTTCTTTTTCAATTATTAAACTAAGAAACCTCAGTTTTTCCATAAAAAAGAATGTTAAGAGATTGGATCACTCATTGATAACTTGCTCTAATTGATCTACAAATCTCTCAAATTGCTTTAATCCTAGTTTCCAGAAATCAGGTTTTGTAATGTCTAGTCCCAATATCTCTCCAAACTCTTTTGGTGATTTACTACTACCTGATTGTAGTATTTCTTTGAGTTTAGGTATGAAACTCTTTCCTTCTTCAAGATACAATTGGTACATAGCATAGACAAACATCTGGGCAAAGACATAAGGATAATTGTAAAATCTGAAGTTTGAACGATAGTAATGAGGTTTCATTGTCCATTCCCAATCCATCTCGTCAAACCATTCTACCGAATCCCCATATATTTTATCTCTTGCAGTAGTCCATAACTCTGAAATTGTTTTTCCATCCAACATTTTACCTGCTTTTATCGTATCATACATCCCTTGTTCAAACCAAACTCTTGCACTTACTTGGAATGTGGACATCCCTGCTCCATCAAGTACTCTACACAATATAGCTTTCTTCTCTTCCTTTGTTTTAGCTTTTTCTAACAAAAGATCCGTTAATAACAGCTCACCAAAAATGGAAGCTACTTCAGCTATCACCATAGGATATCTTGTGTTTGTGTATGGTTGTGCTCTAGTTACCAAATATCCATGAACTGCATGACCCAATTCATGACCTAGTGTGTAAACATTTGGTAAAGCACCAGTAAAAGATTGCAAAATAAACGATGTTTGGCCATTGTACCAAGTAGAGCAGAATGCTCCATTCCTTTTTCCAAATCTTGGACTTGAGTCTATGTGATTGCGTTCGAACATATCTTTTGCTGTCGAATAAAAATCCTTATCAAACCTTCCATATGCTTCTAGTATCAATTCTTGAGCTTGTTCCCAGCTGTAATTAATATCTGGGATATCAGGAAGTGGTGCGACAACATCTTCACAGCCTAATTTTGGTAGATTAAGTAACTTCGCTTTCATTGTTAAATATCTGTGATAAATTCCAACATGCTCTTCAATTGCAATCATGAGATTATCAATAGTCTCTTGGCCTACATCATTAGCAATTAAACTTTGATGCATAGGCGAATCATATTTTCTTCGTTCTGAAGTTTTTACCCAGTCACCACATATACTTGCCATAGCTGAAGAAAATATTTCTTGATCCTCCCCCAATAATCCATAGATAGCCTTATTTGCTGAAGTTCTAGTAGCTCTATCTGGATGTCCTAACAAACCATTAGCTTCTCCATATGTTAATGATTTTAGTTCTCCCTCAACTTCAACATCAAATTTTCTTGTATTCAACCATTTAGCTTGCAATTGTTGCCAAGCTATAACACCGTGCTGATCTTTCTCTAAAATAAGCTGTTCTTCAATCTCTGAGAGCTTATGTGGATAAGCTCTTCTTGTTCTTTCAAGTTCATGTTTATAAGTATATAAAGAAGGTTCTTGCAGAACATCTTTGTTCTCATACACGTATTTCCCAATTTCAAGTTCTAAGAAAGCTAATTTTTTCCTTATTTTGGTTGAAAATTCTTCTGTCTTATTCTGGAGAAATTTGAATTCGGGTTTGGTCATGTTTCCAGCAAAAGATAATCTTGCAAATTGATTTAATTCAGCTAAATCTGCCATGAATTTTTCTTGTATCTGGATAAGCTCAAGTAAATCATCAAAAGTGAAATCAGGTGCATTTATTTTACCTTTATACTTACTAATAATCTCCTCTGATCTCTTCTCCAACTCTTCCATCGTTTTTTCAATTTTGGAATCCTCTGTATTTTTAAACATCTCACTGAGATCCCAAGCAATTTCTTCCTGAGTCATAATTAATCAAATCGAACAGAACAATTACCAATAAAAAAGTTATCTGATTTACTTCAAATTTTGAATTTTACTCCAAATAATAATTCTTATCCTCATAGATGAAACCTTTCATATTCTTCCCTATTTCTTTATGTAATGGTAAGCGTTTTAATAAATCATCAATGGTTTCATAATTATCTAAGGCCATTATTGTGACGTTTTCACCGTCTGTTGAAATGAACATATATTCACGGCTCACAACTGAATCACTTTTCTTTATCGCACGTTCATTTATTCTATTCCTATCAAAACTCTTTATCTCACGATTTTCAAGTGATTCTAGTTTGATTTGTGATTCAGCTATATTTTTCACTACCCAAAAGATTCCCTCGTATTCTATTATATCTCCTTCTGTATATTGTGGTAACCTCACTAGGTAGGTGTTTTGATATATATCAGTACCATCTTTTGCTTGTGTTTTCAGCTCATAAGCAATAGACATTTTTCCAGCTGTAAGATTTTTTATTTCCCTTGCTAGTGTCTCCGCTAAATACTTTGTACTAGTTTTACACGTGATTCCATCTTGATCTGCTTTAAAATCGAGGATATACATCATCTTAGATTCTTCAAACCTTTCCATCAGTTTATCTATATAAGCTTCTAATCGTTCTAACTCTTGTTCAGTCATTTTTCTGTCATCAGCTCTAATCTGCAGAACACCTTCATAATATCCAGATTTGAACTTAGAACATTCTCCACAACTAGTTCTATGAAGTTGTATTCTGGTCAGAAATTCTTCCATAAAATCTGAAAATTCCTCAAAAGGAGACGCTGTTATCGTTGTTTTAATCTGAAACTTCTTTACTCCATAATTCATGATCTTATCTTCTTCTATATCATCTTCGAACTCACATTCATAGTACATGTTAGATTGAATTTTCTCCATAATAGTTCTTTTAGCTATTTCACGTAGTATACTTTCTAAATTTTCATCTTTATTCCAAGTTGTAATAGTAGCTCCCTGTACCTTCAAATTTCCACATAAAGGACAGATTTCGACGTCTATATTTTCAATTATGTTAATATCAAGTGGGAATTCTTTTTTATAGCATGTTTCGCAAAAATTATCCAAAAAAGGACCTGTAGTAGTTCCACATATTGCACAAAAACGACCTTTTTGCGAAATTCTAATCACCTTCTACAAAAATCTCTTAATTATACCAAAATAAGAGTTGTTATCTTTAAGTTATTAATATCGCATGACCGATTCTCTCTTTATTGCCTTCTGGATGTTCAAGCCACAAGACAGCTTCCTCATGTATCAATCTGTTTTTTACTAAAAGATTAATAATTCTTATTCCTATTACATTGGCGGAGGTACAACTTCTTATCGCATCTAAAAATTCTCTTTCAGTGACAAGTTCTTCTCCATAAAATTGAGAACTTGCTTTAATTTTTATTCCTTTACTAAATAATTCTACATTCATGATCTCTTTATCACAAGCAGCAACTAACTTTTCTCCTGCTTGTTCAATTATCTTCATAAAGAAATCAGTCACTGAAATTCACACTCTTTTCTAATTTTATTTCCTTAAAGGTTTAACTGCTATAGATGCTCCACATGCATCACATCTCTTTCTTAGAATACGATTTTCAGTAACAAGTTGTGTATCTGGTTTTCCACACTCACCACAAATAACATATTCCTTGACATATCTCTCCAACAGATTTTGAAGTGTTATTTTTGCATGTTTTCCCGCAAAAACAGCTCTAGTTCCCTCAAGAGTTACTGATGTAGCTAATTCTCCTGCAAAGAATTTTAGAAAATGATTTTCATCTCTGTTAAGTATAGCCAAGACATCTTTTATATTTACAATAAATGTCTTATTCCCTTCTATTACAGAGCTTATTTTAGGAATTTCTAATCTTGATTGCTCAAACACCTTTTCTGGAAGTTGTTCTCTTGCTCTTTTGTATAATTCTTCGTAAGTCATTTCTGTACCTCATGTTCATCTTTCTACTATCCTTTTTGTTTGTTTCGTTGTGGAAGTTATCTTTCCGACCATTATTCCTTTAATCAAAAACTATTTTAACTCAAATTATCTTCCTAACTTGAGGTTAACACTTGAGTAATCAAAATAGACCGACTAAGCCAAAGAAAAAACAAAAGAAAGGAACCGGAGCTCAAGACTGGGTTACAGCTGATTCTGATGCAATAAGAGCACAACTTCCTAAAGAAGGAGAAGTATTTGGAATTGTATTACAGATTCTAGGGGCAAGTATTCTTCTTGTTAAATGCCTAGATGGATTTACTAGACAGATTAGAATTCCAGGAAAATACAGAAAAAGAATGTGGTGTAGGATAGGCGATGTAGTAATAATTATGCCATTATACGGAATGAACCCAGATGAAAAAGGAGAACTTGTACATCGTTTTCGTAAGAATGAAGTAAGATGGCTTATCAATAACAATCATATTCCCGAAGATTTTGTAATGTAACGAGAATTTTCTTACTTTTCAAATTTAACATCAACAATAGTTTTATTTAGCTTCAAGTGGACTTTATTTTAATATTTAATATTTAATCGCCCCCTAGAGCAATTGCTCTTTGTACACAATAACTCACTCTCAATTCAAAAAAAGTGATAACTATGTCAGATAAAGAGATTGACAGACTAGACATCAGAATTGATCAAGATCGTATCCGTGATAAAGACAGAGATACCCTTAAAGTAATTGAGAGTGTGTTCGATTTTCAGACTAGTATGTTGATTGTTAAACTTATGAACAAGGGCATTATCAAGGATATCGGCTTTTGCTTTTCAACAGGAAAAGAGGCTAATGTTTACCATGGAATAGGATATAAGGGGAAAGAATTAGCAATCAAAATTTATCGAACTACTACAGCTGAGTTTAAACGTAACTGGATGTATGTTGAAGGAGATCCAAGATTTAAAGGTTATAAAAAAGGCACTTATGCTTTCATATACACTTGGGCAAGAAAAGAATTCAAAAATCTAAAACGAATGAATGAAGCAAAAATTAGAGTCCCAGTTCCAATCATTGTTGAAAAGAATGTTTTAGTAATGGAATTCATAGGTAAGAAAGAGAAAGCAGCACCTCTCATAAGAGAGGTTAATCTGAAAAAACCTCATAAAATATATGGAAAAATAGTTAATATATTATTCCGACTTTATGATGAAGCTAAAATTGTACATGCTGATTTAAGTGAGTACAACATTCTTTATTTTCAGAAAAAACCTATTATTATTGATGTATCACAAGCTGTTCTTCTTGATCATCCTTATGCACCGGTTTTTTTGTATAGAGATATTCTTAATATAAACCGATATTTCAGTAGTCTCAGTGTTAATGTTATACCAGATGGAGAACTTTATGAACAGATAACCGGAACATTTCCCAGCCCAAAAATTATTTCGATGGAGTTTTAAAGGTGATAAAATGTCTAGCGAGTTTCTTGTGCGAATTCCTTTAGAAAGAATTGCAGTACTAATTGGACCTAAAGGAAGTACTAAAAAGAAAATAGAAGAAATAACTGATACAAAATTGATTATTGATAGCCAAAGTGGAGATGTAATTATATTAGTAGAAGAGGAAGAATTAGAAGATCCAATAAGTTTATGGAAAGCTAGAGACATGGTAAAGGCAATAGGGAGAGGTTTCAGTCCTCAAAAAGCCTTTCAGATTAATGATCCAGGATATGGTTTTGAATTACTCCAATTACGGGATTTTGTTGGTACATCACCTAATGCTCTTAGAGAAGTCAGATCCAGATTGATAGGACAAAAAGGGAGAACACGACACATAATTGAACAGACTGCAGCATGTTATATTTCTGTGTTTGGCAATACTGTCGGTATCATTGCCGAACAGAGGTCAATTCAAATCATACGAGAAGGAATTATAAGTCTAATAAATGGTTCAAAACAATCTACAGTATACAAATACCTAGAAGAAAAGATGAGAGATTTAAAGGGAGATAAAGACAAATTATGGGTCACAAGTGAGAGAGAGGAAGATTTAGTTGACATTACTGACCTCGATGAACTAGAAAGATTGATTTTTGAAGAGGAAGAGGACAATATTCAAGATTAAAATAGAGGATGGTATAAAATGGATAATAAGACATTTGATCTTCACGTCCACAGTTTCTATTCTAGTGATTGCAAGAGTCACCCAAAAGATATAATCAAACAAGCCATTCATAATAGATTAACTGGATTAGCTATTACTGATCATGATACAACAAAATTTCATCATCAAAACTATAAAACTGATGAATTGTTAATACTGAAGGGAGTCGAAATTTCCACAAAAAGTGGGCATATAATAGGTTTGGGCATTGGCGAAGACATAAAACAAGGTTTATCAGTCGAAGAGACAGTAGAAAAAGTAATTGACATGGGTGGGGTACCTATTGCCTCGCATCCTTTTGATTTTACTAGAAAAGGTATTGGAAAAAAGATCTATAATTTGAAGGAAATCACTGTTGAAACACTTAATGGTTCCTCACCACTAGATTATTTTAACGAAAAAGCCAAAAAATGGGCAAAGCAAAATAATCTTCCTGTAACTGGAGGTTCAGATGCTCATCGATTAAAAGAAATAGGAATGGCTTTTACCATATTTGAAAATGAAGTTTACAATATTGATGAAGTTATAGAACAGATTGGGAAAAGAAAGACCACAGTTGGAGGAACGCATCTTTCATTAGGGGAGAAATTCATTAGAGCATTTCAAATACATTTTTAGAATTTCAAAAGAAGAATAAGAAGTGGAATTAGAAAGCGTTAGTCTTACTCCACATTTCTTCCTTCAGCAAATCACGAATTGCGACTCTTATACATTCACTTCTATTAGGATATCTTTTCAACCTGACAAGCTCATCAAGGTCATGAAGGAACTCATCTGGCAAATGTACTGTGACCAGTTTCATATTTATTGCACCTCTAATTTTTCGACCTCAAAGTCTATTTAAAGGAGATGTAATATTAGGAAAATATACTTCTCTATTTTCGCATGTTTTTCTGATATAGTTTTTGTGAAAGAAAAATAAGAAAAAAGTGGCTTATTAGCCGATTTTCAGTTGTTTAAAACTGTTTTACAGATATTACTATAAATGGAACACTAACATGTGATTATTTTATACTAGTTCCTGGAGGGACTTCCTTATCCACATTAAGTAAGATTGGTTCCCCATCTATATCTGCAGCTAACAACATTCCATCAGATTTTTCACCCATCAAAGTAGCTGGAGCAAGATTAATTACAACAATTATTTGTCTCCCAACCAGGTCTTCTGGTTTGTAATATTTTTTAATTCCAGCTAAGATTTGACGTTTTTCGCTCCCTAAATCAATTTGTAGTTTAATTAGGTTCTGACTTTTCTCTATCAATTCAGCCTCCAAGATAGTAGCTACTTTAAGATTAACTTTCTTAAATTCATCATAACTTATTTTATCCATATTTGAATCACTCCTTTTTTCGCTTTTCTTTGCTTTTGCTTTTGCTCTTACATTTGCTAATTTCTGTTCAACTTCCTTTGCTTTAATTTTATAAAATACGGGTTTAATTTTCCTAATCGTCTGACCTACATTTAGTTCATCAAGATTTATATCATTGATTCCCTTGTTAAGGGGAGTTCCTTCAAATCCTAAAGCTGACCAAATCTTTTCAGATGTTGTTGGTATTATAGGCCACAACAAAATTGAGAGTACTTCTACAATCTTAGCAGAAATATTAAGTATAGTAGCAGTTTGTTTTTTATTTCCCTTAATCAAATGCCAAGGTTCAGTTGAAGAAAAATATTGATTACCTAATCTGGCGATATTTATTGCAGTATTAGTTGCATCTTTAATCCTGAAATTGTCCATTGCTTCTATGTATTCTTCTATTTCTTTATTTATTTTATTTAACAAATTGTTTTCTTCATCGAATAATTCTCCTCTTTCTGGGATTTTACCTTCAAAATGTTGATTTATGAAAGTAATAGTTCGATGAATGAAATTTCCAGTAACATCATTCAAATCAACATTAACATTAGAAGCAAATATCTCCCAATCAAAAAAGAAATCCTTGAGTTCTGCTCTATTAGTACTAAGATAGAATCGCCAATAATCAGCAGGAAGAGTCTCTATCGCTTCATCACACCATATCCCAATTCCTTGTGATTTAGAAAATGGACCTTCTTTGAAATTTATGAAATTTGTAGTTGCAACAGCATATGGTAGTGGGTATGAATCTTTAGTTGCTAATAGCATAGCAGGAAAGAGAAGTGCGTGAAAGATAATATTGTCCTTACCAATACAAAAGACAGTTTTAGTATTCTTATTAAGCCAGTAATCATCGAACATCTTCGGATTATCCAATTCTTCAGCTAACATATGGACTGTACTCACATAACCAAGAACATTCTCAAACCAAACATAGAGAACCTTGTTTGCAAATTCTTCTCCAAAAATAGGGCTAATTGGGATTCCCCAAGTCATGTCTCTTGAAATTGGTCTTTCTTTTAATCCTTCGTCAATCATACTTAATAGCTTCTGTTTTGCAAAACTTGGTATGTGTGGATTTTCTAAGAGAAATTTCTCTAACTCATCCGAAAATGCTGGTAAATCAAAATACCAATGATTAGTTGTTCTTAGTACAGGTTTACGTTTACAAGTTATACAGTAAGGATCAATCAATTCAGTAGGTTTTAGAATCATTCCACATTCAGGATTTGTGCATTGATCACCTCTTGCTCCTTCATAACCACATTTTGGACATTTTCCTTCAACAAACCTATCTGGAAGGAATCGTTTGTCATGTTCACAGTAAAATTGTTCAGACTCCTTGAGATTGAAATAACCGTTTTTATGTATTTTTTTATGAAAATTCTGAACAAATGAGATATGAGATGGATTACTAGTAATTGTATATTTATCGAAATTAATATTCCACTCATCTAACAAATGTAAAACTTGATTATGATACTTTAAGGCAAGTTCTTCAGGAGTCATTCCTTCTTTTTCTGCTGCAACCACAATTGGAGTTCCATGTGCATCTGAACCACTAACATAAATAACATCATGATCTCTTAATTTATGGTAACGAGTAAGTACATCACCCCACAATAGTTGAGAAAAGGTTCCTAGATGAGGTACATTATTAACATATGGCCAAGCGGCTGTAATAACCCATTTTTCTTTAGACATTTCCTATCACCTGCTTCCAAATTGATGGAGATGGTTGATTCTCTCTTTAGACTTCAGAAAAACTAATAGTTTTTGTGTCTTTTGGAAAGAATCTATATTTATCAGTGGTATAAACTTTCCAATAACTATGCTTAGTAAAAGGAGTTTAAGTTCCTCTATGGGAAAACATTTCGTGATCCCTCTGTAACAATTTACCACCAAGAACACTTGTTAATTCAACTTTAAAAACTTAATGTATTCTAATTTCATTCGTTTTTACTTGAAAGTAAGTTAAAATATAATTTTTCGATTTTGTCTGTCACTTCTGCGAAAGAAAATTCTTTACGTATTTTTGGTCTTGCATTTTTTGCTTTTTTGACTAAACTATCGTAGTTTTCTACTGCTTGAAGTATTAATTCTTCTAAATTTTTCTCATCACCAACTTTGAACAATAAACCACTTTCCCCATATCCTAGCAACCTAGGGATATCACCAATTTCAGAACCTATTACAGGTAATCCCATTGCCATTGCTTCGATAATTGTTGTAGGTGAACCTTCCCAGAAACTTGGTTGTATCAGAATATTTGATTTCGCTAATATATCGGGAACTTGTGAATGTTCAACAGCTCCATAAATTTTGACTCTTTTCTCATTTTCAAATTTTTCTTTTAATGAATCATAAAGAGAACCATAACCAACAAACCAGAAAACAACTTTGTTTGTACGTTTAAGAACTCTTTTTACAACTCGTGTATAATAAGGAAGACCTTTCCATGGTTCTAAGTCACCAACAAATGTAATAATACATTCTTTTGAGTATACGGGATCTATTTCCTTGAATAAAGCAGGATCTATTGCATTATTTACAATTGTAATTCTTTCTGGATTTGAATGAACTGTCTCTTTTAATAAAGAAGCGTCATAATCACTTACTGAAGCTATAGAATCTGCTTGTGATATTACGAAACGTCCAAGAGTGTAATCAAAGAATAATTTAGCAAATTCCTTTAGGAAACCTGTTTTATAAGGAGGTCTCCCAACTCCACCATGCACATGAAGAAGCATCGGAGTTCGTTTTATTAATTTAGTAATTGCTGCTTGGATTGTTGTGAAATAGATATAAGAGTGTACATGAAAAATATCTACATCATCTAACTGAAGCATCTTATGTAGCATAAAGCATGCGGGATTTATACCAAATACATTCCAAGGGCTGTAAAAACGATGTATAGTCATATTTTCATAATAGGTTTGGTAAGGAATTTCGGTGCTTTTTTTAGTTGTAAAAATATCTAAATGATGACCTCGTTTTACAAGTTCTTCTGAAAGATGACTAACATACCGCTCAGTTCCTCCATAACTTTTAGAACCAAAAAAAGGTGTAACTTGTAAAATTCTGAGAGATTCCATTATACCCACCATAGATTGTAAAGAAGAAAATTATACCCATTATTTATTACAATATGATATGATAGATCACCTACATAATAGAAATTCAATAAATACATAAGTTCATCTTGTGTTAAATGATAAGGCAAACCAAGCCATTGGTCCATTACCGTACCGATCACTATGTAATCTAACCACGTATGAGTTAGATGATGGCCATTTTGAACCATGGTGAACATTGGGCTCAATATGATGGGGAGAGAATAAATATTAATCCCATCGATAAATTTAGCAATTGAAAATGGAATACTTGATCTTGAAATATTAAAATCTATAGCGGAATCCATTGTATTGGCAATTATCAAATTTTGATAATTGTTTGTCAGATTATAACTTGGAAGATATTGTTTTCCCACATATGAAATGCTTAGGTAAGAATTGAAAATGAGAACTGTTAGAAAAATCATCTTCCAATTGTTTTTCATTTTTGGTATCAAATCAGACACTGCCAAATATGCGAGAATCGAAATGAAAACAATAGTGAAAACAAAAGTTCTAGGAGCAACCCACGATAGTTCTGCATAATCCGAAAACAACAATGAAGACACAACAGTCATTCCATAGAAAAAGAACCCTAACGTGAAAAGCGAGTATTTTGATTTATTAGATGATATCAAAGATATACCACTTAATATGAATAAGATTACAAGCTCAACAGAAATAAACCAAGAAGATAAACTTGCTGAATAGATAAAAAGACCAATGACTTCGACAATTATCAAAGCAGCAATTGTTCCGAGGTAAGCAAGCTTTTTTGGATTTATTTTAGAAGGAAGTTCATCAAGTTTAACACTAAGTCTGAATTGTTTCATTCGATATTTTAATTTGTTAATTTGTGTTCTAAAGAATTCCTTTTGGTAAGTTCTTAGGTAATAACTCACAAACGTGAAAAATATCCAGATTGCTAAGAAGACATATTTGTTTCCCACAATAATGTTGAAAACATTTGCATACTGGGGTGATTCAGACAGATATATATTTACAATCTCAAACTCTCTTGATGCTAGAATAGTATTTACAATGATTACAACGGGAATCGCATAAATGAATGAGATTACAGATTTTATATCTTTTATTAGAAACAAACTAACAAAAATTATGACAGGTATTAGAAATAACGCTGATAGATGGTGCGCTTTTACTGTAACGATAGCAAGAGAACTTGCAATAAATTGAGCTCTGAAACTTTTTGGTTTGCATAGATAGAGATAGAGACAAAGACTGAACAAACTTATACCTAGCGAATTTGGTCGAGCTAGAAACATTTGAATTCCAATCATCGAGGGATAGAGTAGAATAAGGGCCAGATATTTTAGGTTTATATTATTTGAAATATAACCATTTTTTTTCTTCTCTGTATGTCTGATAAAAGCAATTATAGTTAAATCAAAAATTAAAATTGGTATTATTATACTAATAAATTCATAAAGAAGCTCCGAACTTATTCCTGTTATCAAGGAAATTCCAGATGCTAGAACATGAAAACCAACAAAATCGTAATAAGAAGGGGATATAGAGAATTCAAAAGTGTGACCTTTTTCAATTATTGCATCAATATATTGCAAATGGATGTACGAGTCAAATCCAAACATTCCTAGATTGAAATAAAGAATAAGGAAAATAAAGAGGATTTTTCCAAGAATCATAGCTGGAATAAATAAAGATCTTTTAGCCACAATCACACCTAACTATATTGTTCTAAATAAACTTTTATTGCATCTTCAGGGTCAAGTATCGGAGTTCCATGACCTGGTAAGATAGCTTTTGGTTTTGAGAGTCTGAACATCTTTATAGATGACTTAAGTGCTTCTTCGTAATCTAAAGCATAAGACTTCTTAGGAGGTAGAATTTTGTTTCCATTTTTATTGGTATTTACTATATCACCACAGAATAAAGCTTTTGTCTTTGTATCCTCAAGTGCTATCGACCCTGGTGTATGGCCAGGAAGATGTAATACTTTTAATCCACACACGACCTCTCCATCTGTAACCACTTGATCTATAGTATGACCTGGACCTGATGAAATAGAGGAAAGCAAATCTGTTATTTTACTAAAGAGGCTAGATTTAGTTGACATTCTTTCTGTTTTCATTATATAGGCGCTTTCATCTTTGTGCGCAACAACTTCTGAACTATATAACTGACACAGAGTTTCAAGACCTCTTGTATGATCTAAATGAGCATGAGTGATTAAAATAGCTTTAAGTGGTTTATCTAGACAGTGAGATTTAAGCGCTTGAATGATATTCTTGGCTTTTTTTGACATGCCTGTGTCTATTAATACGCAATCATTCTCTCTTTCCAACAAATAACAATTAACAAAACTAGGGATAAGATAGATATTCTCCAGAACTCTCATTATAGAGTATTCTCACTAGGAGTTTTAAAATCATTCCATCTTTTTCTCTCGTTTTTTCAAGAACTTTTTACTACCACAATTAGAACATCCTTGATTCTTAAGTTGCTCAATAGTTACAAAATTCTGATTTTTCCCAACCACATATTCATTTTTGCAATCAATACATTTGTATATACGAAAAACAGGATTCACATCTCCTGTATAAAGAGGACCTTCAAAATTTCCTTCAATCATAGGAACCGCTCCTGAACTTACTAACAATCTGTAAAAAGATGAGATTCCGCCTAGTTTTTGAGCTCCCACATATTCATTGAATCCATGCATAATATCAGTTATTAAACACTCCATTTCAATCAAATCTTTTTGAATTTCCAACATCTGTTCAGGAGGCTTATTACTAAAAGAAAGATATGATATACCATCCATTTCATCTGAAAGAAGCTGGATTCCTCTTGAAATGAATAATTTAACTCCATTTTGAGTATAAGGAGGATCAGTAATAAAACAATCAAATGTATTAAGGTACATCTCAGGAATCTCTTTCCTTAGATCATGCTCTACAAATTCGATATTTAGATGCAACTCACTATTGGCAGAATTAAAGATTTCTTTTAGTCTGGAGTCAATGTCAAAAACAACTATTCTGGACGTAGGATGAACGAAAAGAGCTAAAGCAATGCTTGTTAAGTCACTGTCACCTAAAAATGCAAAATTCTGATGTAGTAAGTCGAAGTTATGATTCATTACAAGAACTCTGCGAAGACTGGTTTTAGGAGTAGCAAATGACTGATCGATTATTGTATTTGGTTGTTCTCGCAAACTAGAATATTTCTCAAGAATTTCCAATTCCTTTGGAAATTTATCTAATGGGAAGAATAATCCAGAACTAGCACATGTTTGACAAGAAAAATCTTTATTCGATTTGGTTATAGTGGAGATAACATTTTGACCTAATTCAGTTAGCACAGTTCCTTTATTTGACCTCTTACACCAACCTAATTTTAGAAGTTCATTCCTTATAGCAACGCAAATTGGAATAGGTAAACTAGCTTTTTGTGATAGTTTTTGTATTGGAGAATTGGGGAATCTATCTATAGTAGCAAAGAATTTGACTATGCCATTCACTCCTTCTTGTAATTTAACCCTCTTTTGAACTTCTAAGAAAGATTCAAAAATAGCATTTCTTTCCATATTCTTTAGATACAAAATATATTAAAAAAGCTGATGGATACAAACAAAAATGCAAAACAAACAAAACAAATTAGTAATTTTTTGCGATAATACTTTTTAAAGAGAAAAACATAGTACGGACAAGAGCACCATGTTTAACATCAATGAAAACTACCCTTATCTTACTTACAAGAATAATAAGCTTAACCTATACAACTATGATTTATTTTCTCAAATCTCTGGAATAGAAACTCCTTTTTTCATTTATTTAGAAAAAAGATTTCAAGAAAATTCTAGAAATTTGATTCAAGATCTCACAAAAAACATTCCAAATTTATTCATTTCTTATGCAATAAAAGCGAATTATCTTGGTAGAATTTTACATAGTGCAAAAAAGATTGGTTTGGGAATTGAAGTAATGTCATTATTTGAATTAAAACTTGCTCAAGAAGCCAAATTTCCTGGTAGTGATATAATCTTCAATGGACCAGCTAAAACAAAAGAAGAATTAGAGTATGCAATCGGTAAAAATATTGAGCATTTAAACGTCGATTCTATGAATGAACTTATTCTTATTGAAACCATAGCTAAGAAAAACGATATTGTGCAACCTATTACTATTAGAATCCATCCGGAATTAGATGCAAAAACTGAAAAAAAGATGTTGATTAAGAAAAACAGTAAACTTGGTATTGATCATTCTCGAGGTGTAAAATTATTTGAATATGCAAAAAAAAGCGTACATCTCAATCCAGTCGGAGTACACACTCATATAGGAACAAACCTAACATCTCATGAGTTTTATGAAGAATTATTATCGTTCTTAGACAAATACATAACGAAACTTGAACAAAAACACGACATTTTAATTAACGAAGTTAATCTAGGAGGAGGACTAGCAAGTAAATCGGTTTTAGATAGCAAAAACTTTCAAATTGAAAAATTAGGTGCGCAGATATCTTCTCATATATCTAACATTAAAGAGAAAACAGTGATTTTTGAACCAGGTAGATATCTAATTGAAGATAGTTTTATTGCAGTTACTAAGGTTCTTAGAACAAAGAAATCATGGGGGAGAAAATGGGTTTTTTCTGATATTGGGGCCAATTCACTTATTCCTATGCGATATAATTTTTACAAAGTTATTCCTCAAGAATACAAAGGAAAAGGGCAGTATACAAATATTGGTGGGCCATTATGTCTTCCTGTTGATGTGATTTCAGAGGATGCAGTAGATTTTGAGATAGAAGAAACAGATCTTCTTATTATTTTAAACTGCGGAGCATATACTATTTCTATGAGTGAACAATTTGGTTATCCAAGACCTGCCATATATTCGTTTAATCAGGAGTCTAAGCTAGAATTAATCAAACCAGCTGATGATATAGAAAAAATGGTAAGAGAATCTTTTTAGGGAAAAAAATGAGTGATCGTTCTAATAATATGGATATTTGTTCTATTCAATGTGGTAGTAGGTGTTGTAAGAGCACACCTCCAGCATTAACCAATGAGGATTTTATTAGAATTAATAAAATAATCAAGAACGATCGCTGGTATACTATAATTGAATCTAGACAGAAAAATGTAAAAATTGTAAGCAAAAAAAACGGTACAAAAGATTGTTTTTTCTTATTGGACAATGGATTATGTGAAATTTATGACTTTCGACCTCTTGATTGTAAATTATTTCCACTTTTTTTAAAAATTAAAAAACAAAATGACAACGAATATAATGTAAAATGGTTAGTTTGGTACTGTCCTCTAACTGAAAAAAAAGGAATAGATAAACTGAGAGAAGAATCAACAAAGCTTCTAAAGTCTATTCTTTCAGATAATTCTAAACAAATTTTTGAGTACCAAGAAGCTATGTACATATCTAGAGGTTATAAAAAGAAACACTTCTTTAAGGAAGAATGTTTAAAGATAGGAGGAGTGATTTAAGAATATGACCACAATTTCCCTCATAATACCGACTTATAATAGTGCCACCACATTAAGAGAATGCCTGGATTCCATAAAGAAACAAACATTGGTTCCAACAGAGATTATAATCGTAGATGGTCATTCTAGTGATAATACAGTTAGAATCGCAACAGAATTCGGTTGTAAAATTCTTTTTGAAAATGGAGGAACAAGAGCTGCTGCTTGTAATGTAGCACTTGAATCAGCTATAGGTGATTTAATTGCTTTTACAGACTCTGATGTAGTAGCAAAAGAAGATTGGTTAGAAAAACTTGCAACTACTTTAAATAAAAAGGAAGATGAAAATGTTGTTTGTATAACAGGACCAAATGTCGAATATCCTAATGAAAGCTTATTTGGTAGAGCTGTAATAGCTATCTATAACACATTTCTTGGCGGAGGGTGGTCAGAACAAGCTAGAAGCATCTTTAACAAGAAAGGAAGATTTGTTGAAAGTGCTGCAGGTTGTAACGCTCTTTACAAAAGAGAGGCACTAAATGAAGTACTGCCTTTCAATGAATCTTTATTGACTGCTGAAGATACCGATATAAATTTCAAGCTCTTAAAAAAAGGATATAAACTATATTTCGATCCTCTAGCAATAGTTTATCATCAAAGACCACAAAATCACAAATCATTCAGAATTAAATCGAGAAAATATGCAGTAGGTAAAATCCAATTTTTCAGAGAACATAAATCAGGCCTTGAATTATGGCACTTATTACCTACTTTATATTTTATAACAGGAATCTTCCTCGCCTTGGCATTATTTGCAAACCTCATAGTTTGGATTGGTATAGTAATATACTTTGGTTTATATCTTCTAATTGTGCAACTAGCCTCCATAGTCCAAGCTATTAGATTCAAACAGTGGGAATTTATCTTCTTATTACCGATAATGTTTATAGAAGGTCACATATTTTGGAGCCTTGGAATTTTAAAAGAGATTTTTCTACCAGTGGAAAGAGAGTGATTTATATGCCTTTAAACATAGCAATGATTTTTGAATTAGGTCCGCACGATGATGGCTCTATAGGTGGAGGAGTTGAACTTCATGCCCTGAATCTTTCCAAAGCTCTTGTAAAAAGAGGTCACAAAGTAACATACATTACAGGTTCTATACCAAATAATGAAAAATATGCTAATATCAATGGGGTTGAAATTAAAAGGTTAGATTTGTTATCTCTTATAAAACAGAATTATGATGCTCAACAACTAAAATTCTCTAGACAATTCTTTTTTTTGCTGAAAAATACTTTACCAATATTTAGAAGAGAAATAGATGGAGAGAAATACGATTTATTTCATGGACATGTTTATTCTTCAGGACTAGTTTCTACTTCATTAGGAAGAAGATATAAGAAAAAGAGTATCAATACTATACATGGTTCATACTATAAATATTGGAACCAGTTGGTGAAAAATAGAATCAAAGTAGGATTTTATAGAATAATGGAAAGAAAACTTGCACCATATCTAGCAAGAAAAGCTCAATGCCAGATTCACACAGACTATGACTTTGCACAATTGGTTAAAGAGTGGTGTAAAGATGAGGCAAAGAGCAAAATCAACACAGTATTAAACGGAGTTGACATTGAGATGTTTCATCCTAACGTCACTCCAGAAAAAGACTTGATTAATGAAGATGGTCCCATTATTATGACTACTAGAAGGTTAGTAGTCAAAAATGGAGTCATTCATTTAGTACAAGGATTCGAGAGGATTATAAAGAAACATCCAACTGCGAGATTATTGATTGTTGGAGATGGCCCAGAAAGGCATAACATTGAAAAAGAGATTAAACTACTTGGATTATCCCAAAACATCAAACTCACAGGTATGATTCCTAATGATAAGATACCTTCATACCTAGCATTAGCTGATGTAGTTGTTGTTCCAAGTATTGTTGAGGCATCAAGCATTAGTGTTTTGGAAGCTATGGCAATGAGAAAAGCAATTGTTGCTTCCGACATTCCAGGAATTAGGGAAATAACAGACCAAGGAAAAGAATGCGTACTTGTAAGTCCTAAAAATCCTAAATCTATAGCAGAAGGTGTTATTAGTTTATTAGACTCCAATGATAAAGTAGAGCAATTGTCTAAACTAGCATATAATAAAGCAATTAAGGAATTCAGCTGGGATCAAAAAGCACAAGAAACAGAAGCTCTTTACATGAAAACATTTGAAGAGAGATGAATCTATATGGAAACAAATTTCTGTTATAGAGTGGATATAGACACTTGGGAGGGATTACACAAAGGTCTTCCTAAGTGTATTAAAATAGCTAATGAAAATGCGATACCTTTTACCTATTACCTTAGTTTAGGAAAATATGCTACAGGGAGAAATCTTTTTCGAATTATTAAAGAAAAAGAGACTATTATAAAAAAAATTCCTGCTTGGAAAAGAAATCATTGGAAAGATTTATTCCGTGGGATTCTACTCCCTCCCAAAAGCATTGGAACAAATCTAGCAGAAAAATTACAAGAATATGCTTCAGATAAGAACACAGAATTTCATCCTCACGGATATAATCACGTTTTTTGGGCAAATAATTTTAAGAATTTTGATTTAAAGCTTACTTCCACTTATATAGAGAACATTATTCAAGAATATATGCAGATTTTTGGTAAGGAACCAATAGCAAATGCTGCACCGAATTTTGTGGTTAACCCCTTCTATCTTGAGTTATTATCATCAAAGTGCTTCAAATTTGCTTCAGATTTCATATATCATTCTCCTTTTCTACTTTCTAAGACTTCTAGTAAAGAACAAAATTCTATTGTTCAGCTTCCTGTAACAGAACAAACTATTGAAAGTTTAATATTACAAGGAAAAAGTGGAATGGAAATAGTAGACTTTTATAACAAAAGATTTCAAAGACTGATCGATGAGGGGGTATCATATATCTGTATGTATGCCCACGCAATTTATGAGCCAGTAAAATTAAGCTCAATTATTGATAAGATATTTGAGTTAGTTGTCAAATATGACATGAAAGCTTTAACACATTCAGAATATTATAATAAAAAAGAGGAATATCCAAAAAAAATTATTAAAGAAGTTGTACAAGGAGAATTGAAAGATGAATAAACAAACAGCATGTATTCTCACTCAGGAGTATAAGAGAGGAGCTACATGGATATACAGTGAAGAATTAGCAAGAGCGATTAAGAGATTAAGTAAGTGGGAGCCTGTTTTAGTTACAGCATTGAGAGATGAAAAATTAACACCAAAACCCGAACAATCAGATATTTCTATAGAATTTATTCAAACGATTTCATCTCGATTATTCTATTCTAACAGTTATTGGAAAGGTACTCAACCTATTATAAATAAAATCGATCCTACTATTATTCACGGAAATCTTCCCATGCTTTCTACGCGCAAACTAAAAACAAAGATTCCTGTTGTTGAAACAGTTCATACAACATTCTATGGAGAACAACTATCTATAATTCAAGAACCATCAGTTACATTAAATTGGGTTGAAAGGAGATTACTCTTAGGATATCCCTTTCTAAGAAGAATAGAAACTAAACTCATGAAACAAGCTAAGCATCTTATTGCAGTCAGTGAACCTATCAAACAAGAGATATTAGAGCATTATCCAATTCATGAGTCTAAAATCACTGTTATACCAAACGGGGTAGATACATCAAAATATGTGAGAGAAACAAAAAAAATCTATGAGAAAAAGGATAATGAATTTGTAATCGGATTTCTTGGAAGAATGATGGTCAGAAAAGGTTCAGAATTACTTATTCCCATACTTAAGAGGGTAAAAGAAGTGAAACCAAATATCAAATTATTGTTCGCTGGAGATGATCTTAACCAGAAAAAGAATTTTCTTAGATCCTTAAAGGACAATAATCTAACAGATTCGGTTATTGATTTAGGATATATAGCAGATAATATGAAAAACAGCTTTTTCAGTTCTATTGATTTATTTCTGCTTCCCTCGAATTATGAAGGAATGAATTTAACTTTACTAGAGGCATTATCGTGTGAAACTCCCATTTTAGCTTCACCTGAAGCAGTGACATTTGAACATGATAACACCATAATTACAACAAAACGTAATACCTCCTCTTTCGCTAAAAAAATTATAGAACTGATGGAAAATAAACAACACTTATTATCAATTGCTAGCAAATCAAGAAAAATAGCAGAAAAATATACTTGGGAAAACACTGCCAAACAAACTATAGAAGTTTATGAAAGAACATTATAATTTTTCAGTGTCTTTACTTTTTTTAGCTCTTCTTTCTTTCCTTCTTTCTGCTTTTCTCAATTTTCTCTCTTGTCTCATCTCTTTTGTTTCAGCAAGAGGAAGAATATATAACCAGAAAATAGGAAGCCAAACTATCAAAATCACGTATCCCAAATAATTATGAACTGGTTCTGCAATTGAAGGTCCTTGATAATAATAGAGTGAAATAATAATCATTATCCTTATCAGATTCATTATATAAGTTCCTAGAATACCAATTAAAGTAACAACAGCAACCATAGGGTTCCATTTGTGACGCTTACGTGACTCAAAAAGCATGAGTAGAAATACAGCTGCAAAAACTGTCAAAGAATGTATACCACTACAAGCTGCATCTATGAAAAGAGACCCTTGTCCACTAGGAGCATTTAAAAAATCAATTTGTGTCCTCCACTCTGTTCCATTGCTTGTAATAAATGAGGTCCATGTAATTTTATCAATATGTATACCAAAACCCATAACAATTGATGAAGTAAGAAAACCTGTTGATCTAGTTAGCCATCTTGCTAAAGTGGTACGAAAGAGCAATTCAGAGATATCTGTAAAAATAAATGCATAAAAAATTGCGGTTAATATAACCACATATACCCCTGGAGTCCTATATTTCTTAAATTTTGGATCAGCCCACGAAATATAAAAAACAAGTATTAAAGCCAATACTAACCCAATAGGAACTAGAGACGCTCGTAAATCAGTATTTTCATCTCCAGGATATGTTTCATATAGAACATATAGTGCAACTACTGCTCCTAAAAGAAAAATTGAGATAGAATATCGTACATATTTGTTTTTTAGGATTGTAATAACAGGTTCAAGTTTTGTATATGTTTGAGACGAAAATTTGTTAACTTTTTCTCTTGAATCTGAAATGAATCTAGATAATTTTGTTTGAGGTTTTTCATTTGATGATTCCATAAAAGAAGAGTTCTTGTTGTTAACATTGGAATCAACCTCATCTTTCATCTAAATCAACTACTAATGAAATGAATAACATGCCATTTGTTAAACCTAACGTTTCTTCAAATGACATGACAAAGTAGCATTTAAAGAAGAGAGGTTATTCGTCTTCATATATTATATTGTTATAGGCATTATCAACATTTGGAAAACGAAAATCTGTTGATTGTTTTGAAGCATAATGCTCTCTATAAAAATCTCTTAATGCTAATCTTATTGCCTCTGATCTTGATGCATATCGCCCCTGAAGAACCATTTCATCTAAAATTTCTACAAATTGGCTAGGAAGTCTGATTGAAATTAAGTTCATTTTGTAACCCCAAACAAGTGCTGAATTATTCTAGTTATAGTATTCAACAAATTTATAGATTTGTAACACTCTTTATTCTAAAACATTCAACATCTCGACTCCAATTCAACATGTTATTTAAGGTTTGTCTCGCCGACAATAAAAGTCTAGTGTAAAAATAATAAGAAATAGAAAAATGTAAAAATAGTTAAAAAGAGAAATTAAAGTTGAACGAGTCTATTACAATTTTTACATTTCAAAGATGTACCTTCAGTCAACGGATTCTGAGTTTTTGATAAAATGCTTCCACAGAAACAAACATATCCTTTTAATCTTGCAGGATTTCCATAAACAAGTTCATGTTTTCCAACATCTTTGGAAACCAAACTTCCAGCACCAATCATCGCATATTCTCCAATAGTAATTCCGCATATGACAGTAGCATTTGCACCAATAGATGCACCTTTTTTGACATGTGTTTTTACTAACTCCCATCCAGCAGCTGTTGCTCTAGGAAGAAAATCATTGGTGAAACAAACATGAGGTCCAACAAATACGTCATCCTCAATTGTTACACCTTGATATACCGATACGAAATTTTGGATCTTAACATTATCCCCAATAACTACATTAGTATCAATAAATACAGATTTTCCGAAATTGCAATTTTTCCCAATTTTCGCTCCTTTCCTTACTTGTACTAAATGCCACAATTTAGTTCCAGCACCTATGGAGACATCTTCCTCAATAAAAGCTGAAGGGTGTACATAATAGTCTTGGTCTGCGCACATACATCTACAGTTCAATAGAAATAATAAAAATGTTTACTACTTGAAGTTCTTTTATAGTTTCGAGCAGCTTAAACATTCTTTATCTTTTTCAATTTGAAATGTCTCAAAAGTATTGTACTGTAAATCCACATACATAATTTTGTTAACCAGAAGTTTTTCTTCTTCTCTAAAAACCAAGTATTTGATAGCTTCATTAGCTTCAATAATACCAAAAAAACCAGCAATCGTACCCATAACTCCATCTTTGTTTGTTGTTGGATAAGTCCCTGGAGTAGGAATTTCTTTGAACATACACCTATAACAAGCGCTTTTACCAGGAATCACGGTCATCATTTGGCCTTCAAATTGGTAAACACCACCTACAACAAAGGGAATTCCTAGTTTACAGCAAGTATCATTTACTAAGAATTTAGTTTCAAAATTATCGCTAGCTTCAACAACAAAATCGCATCCTGAGATTAATTCCTCTATATTGGAGGGATTCAAAGCCACTCTGTGTTCTGTTATCTGTATGTCTGGATTAAGCTGGGATATCTTTTCAATAGCTGATTTGGTTTTAGCCTTACCTTTGTCGTTCTCATAGTGAAGAATTTGTCTATTTAAATTTGATAATTCAACTTGGTCTTTATCAATAATGATGAGTGAGCCTATACCAGCTGCAGCTAAGTAGTAAATAATGCCAGACCCTAACCCCCCTAAACCGATAACACATACTATACTTGATTTTAATTTTTCTTGTCCTTCAGTTCCAAAATTTGAGATTATAATTTGACGATTATATTTTTCGAGTTCTCTCTCATCTAACATTTTAACCATTAATTAACAATTTAAATTAATATACAATAATCTTTCTGATATGAGGTTATAAAATGTATATGATGCCAAAATATTTAAAATCGTTTCTTCTCAATGGCACAAAGACTAGAAACATGAGGTTTCAACAATGAGAAAGTTAAGGAGTACAATTGTTACTTTAGCTGTATTATTTACAGTCGCAATGTCTTATTCAGTGATGTTTAGTATAGTACAAGCTAATCAATCAGCGGATTTACCGATAATACAACCAGAAAGGACAAACGTAACCGTCCCTTCGACAGAAGACAAGTCATTTACAGGCATAGTGTATGATTATGGAATTAATGCTACTGCATCTGTTAATAGGTCCATAGAAATTCAAACATTTGGAGTATTATCACTGGTTGATTCAATAAAACTAGAAATTGTTGGAAATGTGAATATAACTTACTTCAATTACACTCTACCGAGTATACATACATCTAATATTACATTTGCAGGATTTCGTGTTTCTAATGAATCATATGAAGCTGTTGGTAATAAAACTGCTATGCGTCCATATACTTATCAAAAGAAACTAAATTATACAACATTTGTTATTCCATTAGATGTAAATAGAACAAGTTATGGACAAGGACAAATAATTTACATCAATACTTACTTGGAATTCGCTTATCCTTACACTTTTTGGTTAGAAGGAGGCGAACAAGTACTTCATTATCAAGAGTTAATTTATCCTTTGCTAAATAATATCCCAATAACTAATGGTTCAACGTGGGTACAGAAACAAGGTGGAGATGTGTTTCTCACAGACAGATTAACACCTACCAATGGTACAAACGGGATTCACAATTCGGTAGATACAGATCAAGGTGTAATAAAATGGACAAATATTACAAGACAGCCATTCAATTATTCACAATCATATGATGAAGATGTTTATATGAATGTCTATCTAACTGCTGTCTCTGCTGGTGGAAATACTGAAAATCCAATAAATACTATGTTGTTCAAAGCTACTGAGGTATACCGTAAAATTGAGGTAGATCCCTATGGTCTCATTAAAGTCACTGAATTTCAGAGTCTATACTTTTTCGGGCCTGCAAGACCAGAGAGCGCTAATTTGTATGACAGAAAATTATGGGCATTGAATTCCTTTCCGTTAATATTGCCTATCAATGCTACTGTTCTGAATCTTTATGATGAGGTAGGTTCATTAGATCAAGCATATCAGCTAGATGATCAACAAATGTACAGTCCAGGATCATATAATCAACGTCCCAGTGTATTTCTTGGACATGATGCTTTAGTTATTTTTCCAAGAGATCCACTCTTCAAAGGAGATAAGATGACTTTTACGATTGTATATACCGTTCCTATGGAAGTATATCTTGAAAAAGAACAAGGGAGTATTAATTATAGGTTGAAATTTGAGCCTTGCTCAATTATAAATTGGACAGTAGAGAAATTAAATGTCGACCTGATTCTTCCAAAAGGAGCTGTTTATCATAACATTAGATACAATGATCCCGATCCCTACCAAAACATGATACTAAACTATAACAAAAGATTTGATTTTCTCTCTCTTGGTTTTAAGAGAACTCTCAGCTTTTCGTTTACTAACTTCTCAGGAAATGACAATGCTCCATTGATTGTAGATTTCACTTATTCAAGATTGAATGTTCTTATTACTTACTTCTTCCAAGTTATATCCGTTGGAATTGTATTTGCCATATATCTGGGAATCAGATGGTCAACTAAGAAAACCAGAGAATTAGTGGTAAGTGAATCAGAAAGAGAATTAATTCCAGTTGAAGAGATTGAAGAATTTGTTAAACAATATGAAGAAGTTCTATCTCTTCAAGAGAGATTAAGAGAGACTAGAATTAAAGTCTCTCAGAAGAAAATGAAAGCAAAAGAAGGAAAAGATTTGATTGCAAAACTAGAGAAACGTCTTAGAGCTGAGGAAACAAATCTAAAACAAACAAAAGATGCTCTAGTAAAACATGGTGGCAGATATAAGCAATCAGTTCAGAAAATTGAAATTGCTGAAAGAAAGCTCTATGAAGAAAGAAGAAATCTTCGTATCCTTCAACAAGAATATAGAGTTAAGAAAACTACAATAACTAGGGAATCCTATATAAAAATGTTCCAAGATAGACAACAAACCATAGAGAAGCTAAGAAATGATATAGATGGTGAGTTATTGTCTCTTAGAATGTTATTGGAACCATAGTCGAAGCATATTCTTTTTCTTTTCTTTTATTTTTCACTTATTTTTGTGTTAAGGCAATCTGAAAAAATTTATAAGAACAAGCTATATTTGTAAATTACCAACAATTAGGGTCTACAATGCATCTTGAGAGTATAACAGAAAGTGCCGAAACAATTGGAAAAGAAGTCCCAGGGCTATCTGACGTTGCAGAAGAACTTGCCCAAGTTTTAAAGAATGGTAGGCTTTTGCTCAATAAATTGTTCGATCTCTGTAACAGAATCGGTTTAAATATAGATTTAAGTCCTGAAGAACAAAACGAAATATCTCTAAAGGTTGCATTAGTTACTGACCCAGACCAAGTTTTTCAATATGCCAGAGTAGTTCAACTGGTTTTTCAATTAAACTACTTTTCTAAATGTTATGAAAAAGCACTTGGATTTGCAAAATTACCTAATATTATAAAGAAAGAAGCGGTATCTCTCCACAAGAAAATTGAAGAATTTCGTAGATTAGTGGAGAAGGAATATGTTGCGAGCATCTAAGTAAAACTACTTTTTCTAAATTTACGCAACGTTTTTTTATATTGTCAACAATTTACTAGTGTGTATTCTCTAAGAATCTCCCCCGAAAAACTTGTGAAAATGATTGATCACACAAATTTGAAACCCTTTTCTTCTAAAAAGGAAATTAACAAACTTTGTGAAGAAGCACTTAAGTACAATTTTGCAGCAGTATGCGTGAATTCAAGCCATGTTGCATTTTGCAAAGATATTATTAAAAAATCAGAAATTGGTCTTGCATCAGTAGTAGGATTTCCTCTTGGAGCATGTACAACTCAAACAAAAGAATTCGAAACTGCTGAAGCTGTAAAAAATGGTGCTAACGAGATAGATATGGTCATGAATATAGGAAGTTTTAGAGACGGAGATTATACTGCTGTTGGTAACGACATTGCTAAAGTTGTACAAGCAGCTGATGGTGCTAGTGTAAAAGTTATACTTGAAACAGGTTTTCTAACAGATAATCAAATTGTTAAAGCATGTGAGATTGCAAAAGAATCCGGTGCTCATTTTGTAAAAACCTCCACAGGTTTTGGTCCAATGGGTGCATTCTATGATCATGTTGTTCTTATGCGTAAAACAGTTGGAAAAGAGTTAGGTGTAAAAGCTGCAGGAGGTATAAGAGATGCAAGAACAGCTGTTAGATTGGTAAATGCGGGGGCAAATAGATTGGGGGCTAGTGCCGGAGTAGCAATTATAAAAGATTTAACCAAAATTATAGAAGACGGTGAATGGTTTCTTTCTAGTGAAGATAAACCCGAGGATATCTACTCTTGGGGTGCTGCTGACTCAAAAAAACAACCTAAAGATGTGTATGATTTTTATATGCAAAAGAGGAAAGAGTTTAAGAAAAGTTAGCTAAGAGAGTAAAAATAATGAAGCGTTTTGATGATCGAAAGTTAAAGCCAAAGTTAACTCCTATGATGCAGCAGTGGCAAGATATCAAAAAACAATATTCAGATTATATCATATTCTTTCGAGCTGGAGATTTTTATGAAACCTTTAACGAAGACGCTAAGATTGCTTCAGAAGTTTTGAATATAACGTTAACTGCAAGAACAATAGGAGAAAAGAAGTTTCCACTGGCGGGAGTGCCATATCATGCAGTAGATTCGTATATTGCAAAAATGGTAGAGAATGGTTATAAAATCGCAATAGTAGAACAACTTGAAGATGCCAAGGCTGCTAAGAAATTAGTTAAGCGCGGAGTAGTGCAATTAATAACAAGAGGTACAATAACACTTCCAGAATCGTTAAGCAGAGGTCAGAATAATTATCTTGTTGCAATCAACAAATTCAGTAATATTTATGGTTTAGCTGCACTTGATTTATCAACAGGAGAATTTTTAGTATCAGATGTTGAAGGAGATAAAGCTCTAAATCTCTTGAATGTTGAATTGTCTAGATTAAAACCTTCTGAGATAATATTAGAGGAGCAATTGAGTAAAGAGCTTGAAGAATTGAGGGAAAACACCAAAATAACAAAAACCTTTAGAGAATTCTATTACTTTGATATAGAACAAGGTTCAAAAGATCTCTGCTCACTCTTCCAAGTTCTTAGTTTGGACGGTTTTGGGGTTAATGAGAGTTACCCTTCAATAGGAGCTGCTGGAGCTATATTAAGATACATTAAAGAGACTCAGATGAGGGAAAGTTTTCCTAGTATCACAAAGATAAGTCAAATTAAAAGCCAAGATTTTATGATCTTAGATTCGAGTACCATACGTAATTTAGAGCTTATTGAGAATCTCCAAGCTAGAACAGAATATGGTACACTAAGAAAAATATTAGATAACACTAGAACATCACTTGGATCTCGTTTACTTACCAATTTTATTCTACGACCTAGTTTAAATAAAGAAACCATTCAGGAGAGATTAAATGCAACGGAAGAATTTGTTGATGATAGCATAGCAAGAGAAGAAATTCGAGGTATTCTAAACAAAATGAGTGATATAGAGAGGATAACAGGGAGAGTCTGTTTAGGTAGAAGTAAACCAAGAGATTTAATTGCACTTAAAAACACCCTTGAGTTGATTCCAGATATTCGTTCAATCCTCTCGAAATTTAATTACTCTTTACTTAAAAAAATACATGAAAAAATTGACCCATTAAAAGAAGTAGTAGAAATTATAGATACAAGTATAGCTGATGATGTACCTACTAGTATCAAAGATGGCGATGTAATTAGAGATGGATATAATGATGAACTTGATGAATTAAGAAAAATCCAGAGGGGGGGAAAAACGTTCTTAACATCTTTAGAAGCAAGAGAAAAAATCAATACAGGAATAAAAAATCTGAAAGTTCGATTCAACAAAGTTTTTGGTTACTATATTGAACTCCCAAGGACTGTATCAGACAGTGTTCCAGCACATTATGAACGAAAACAAACATTAGTAAATTCTGAACGTTTTATTACACCAGAGCTAAAGGAATATGAAGAAAAAATTCTCAACGCTGAAGAAAAGATATTAGAAATAGAAGAGGAACTTTTTTACAACATATTAATGCAAATAGCAGAATATGCAACCGTTATTCAACAAGATGCTCATCTAATTGCATTATTAGATGTAGTTTCTACATTTGCTCAGAACGCTGTTTACTATGATTATGCAAAACCAGAGATAACTGAAGAAGACATACTGGAAATAAAAGATGGAAGACATCCTGTTGTTGAAAGATTATTACCTCAATCAAGTTTTATTCCTAATGATATTTCTATTAAGAAGAATGAAGAGAGAATATTGATAATAACGGGTCCAAATATGGGCGGAAAATGTGTTAAATCAAACACCCTCATTTTCACTGAAGAAGGAATGCTACCAATCATTAGATTTAAACCTGAAGGCATAAAAGAAGGAACTTTTGAGGAAGTAGAAGTAAACCTAATAAGCACAAATAGTATCGCAAAAACTTCACATTTTTACTCTGATGGAGTGAAAAATACGGTAATAATCAAAACAAGAAGAGGTTATAAGATAGAAGGAACTTTGAATCATCCAATTCTTGTGAGAACAAAAACAGGTGAAGAACTATGGAAAAAACTAGAAGATATACAGATGGATGATTATGTAGCAATTAACCGAAAAAATGACTTGTGGGGAAAGAAAATAGATTTTAATTATCAGACAGGAGTATATCCTCGTCAGGTAAAAATACATCCGCTACCAAAATCATTAGATAAAGATCTTTCATATTTAATAGGATTATTGATTGGGGATGGAACTTTAACATATGAACAATCGTTTTATCTATCAACAGCTGATGATTTCATTAGTAAAGAGTTTACTAGAATTTGTAAGAAGTTGTTCGAGTATGATGTAAAGGTTAAGGGGAATGGAAAGGATCATTATGTTGCAAGCAGACAGATTAGAGAGTTCCTTTTATTCCTTGGTCTGGGACATAAAAAAGCACATGAAAAAGAAGTACCAGAGATAATATTACAATCTCCCAAAAGTATGGTTATAGCATTTCTTCAAGGTTTATTTGATACTGATGGTACTGCAGGTAAGAGATATGGGAAAGTCAGTTTATCTACAACTTCAGAAATACTGGCAACTCAGATACAAATCATCCTTCTGAATTTTGGAATATTAAGTTCTTTAAAAATAAAGAAAACTAAATCAAGACCTTGTTTCGAAGTTAGAATTACAGGTGGCGATTCAGAAATTTTTTATGACGTAATTAATTTTCGTTTAGAGAGAAAAAGAGAGAAATCAAAGTTAGTACCTCAAAAAAGAATGACAAATATTGATAGTATTCCGTATCTTGAAAGTGATTTGTTGAAAATCAAAAAAAGATATCTTGAATCTAGTTCAAAAATTCCCAGTGTAAGAAGGTTAAAATACCAAAAAAGAATCGCAGGAGTTTTCGATAGTTATTTGAGACAAGGAAGAAATGTTTCTTATCTTAAACTAAGAGAATTAATCGAATATTTTACTAAAAATAACATAAACTGTAAAGAATTAGAGAAAATTAATAATAAGCATTATTTCTATGACAAAGTTGCAATTATAAATAAGTCAAAATCTGAGGTATATGATTTCAGTATTCCTGAAACTAATGCATTTATTGGAAATGGATTTGTTAATCACAACTCTACTCTACTTAGACAAGTAGCGCTCATAACTTTAATTACACAAATTGGAAGTTTTGTTCCAGCTAGTTCAGCAAAGGTAGGATTAACTGATAGGATATTCACTAGAATAGGTGCTCACGATGTACTTGTTGAAAACAGGTCTACTTTTATGGTTGAGATGTATGAATGTGCAAATATTCTCAATAATGCAACTGAAAGGAGTCTAGTTATCTTAGACGAGGTAGGAAGAGGTACATCAACCTATGATGGAGTTTCTATTGCATGGTCAATTACTGAATACTTGCACAATAAAATCGGAAAGGTTGGGCCTAGGACCTTGTTTGCTACCCATTATCACGAATTGATTGATTTAGAAAATAAACTTCCAAGAGTTAAAAATTACCACGCTTCTGTTAGAAACATCAAAGGTGACATTCATTTCCTATATAAGTTGAAGGAAGGGGGAATAAGTGAAAGTTTTGGTATTCATGTTGCCTCCTTAGCTGGATTACCAAAAGAAGTAATTGATAATGCCAACAACATGCTTTCTCATTTCCATAAAAATGGTGAAATAAAAGATCTAAAGATTACTCCTGCAAAAGGTGATGATGAAGCTAGAAAATTAAAAATCAATAAATTTGAAGAGTTAATAAAGGAAATCTCACAAATAGATTTAGATGAATTAAAACCCATAGATTCACTTAATAAACTAGATGAGATTAAGAAAAAGAGTCAAAGAATTCTGAAAGACAAATAATAATAAAAACCATCATGTCTTCTTAGCTTTAATAAAACAAACTATTATTGTGGTTCTATGAAAAACAAAATACTTGAGCTTGATAGTTTTACAATAAATAAAATAGCTGCTGGAGAGGTAATAGAAAGACCAGCATCTGTAGTTAAAGAATTAGTAGAGAATGCAATAGATGCCCAAAGTGATCTAATTAAAATAAATATTCAGGAGGGAGGTAAGAAACTAATTGAGATTATAGATAATGGAGAGGGAATGGTGCATGATGATGTATTGTTAGCTGTCAAACGCCACACAACAAGTAAAATAAAAAACGCTGACGACCTATTCTCAATTAATAGTTTAGGGTTTAGAGGAGAGGCTCTTGCTAGTATAGTTGGTGTAGCTCAAGTAGAGATATTTACTAGAACTAAAGAAGATGAAATTGGAACTCATCTAGTGGTTGAAGGAGGGAATGTTATTTCTGATAAAAACATATCAACGCCTATTGGTACGCGAGTAATAGTCAAAAACTTATTTTACAATGTACCTGTCAGAAGAAAATTTCTCAAAACAATATCAACTGAAGTAAACCACATTACGGAATTTATTACTAGATTAGCTCTTTCTCAACCTTCAATTTCGTTTTCACTCGAACATAATGGGAGAGACATACTTACTGCACCTAAAGGTGATTTACTTTCACAAATAACAGCAATATTTGGGGAACAGATTGCTAAAGGATGTATTAAATTAGGTAAAGAAGAAGATGGTTACAAGGTTCAAGGATATATTACAAAACCAGAATTTTCCAGAAAGTCAAGAGACTACATTTATACTTTCGTAAATAAAAGGCATGTTTCAAATAAAACGATAGCAGACGCAATTCTACGAGGTTATAGTACCTCAATTCCACATGGAAGATTTCCAATAGTTTTTCTTTATTTAACTCTTCCAACTGAAGAAGTTGATGTTAATGTTCATCCAACTAAAAGAGAAGTAAGATTCATTAAAGATTCACAAGTATATGGTTTAGTTGATTCTGCAATCAAAGAATCTTTGGAAAAAAGTGGTTTAGAGATTTTTAAGAGAATAGCTGAAACCAGATTCAAACCCACTACACTTACAAACATCAGTAAAGCAAAATCTAAGACAGTTTCGGGCGTTAAATCCAAATCTGCTCCAGCTATAAAAACACAACAGCAAAAATTTCAAATTACAAGAAGCAGAGAACAAAGGATTGATTCTTTTCTCCCTACATCTAAAGCTGGAAAAACCAAAACTGATGAAACCATTCAACATAAAGTAGGGATTAGAGTACTTGGAATTGTCAAAGAAACATACATTATAGCAGACACAATAGAAGGTCTATTCTTGTGTGATCAACATGCGGCTCATGAAAAAATCAACTATGAGAGATATGTTGATCAGTTAAAAAAGAAGAAAGTAAATACTCAACAATTACTATCTCCTGTTACAATTACTCTCAAACCTTCGGAATTCGAGATAATAGATGATATTCGAGAGAATATGGGGCCATTTGGTTTCGAGATAGATGTTTTTGGGAAGAATGAGATTATTCTTCGTTCCATACCAACTATTATGGGAGTTTCTATAGACCATGCTGTTGCTAAGGATATTATCGATATAATAAAAGAAAATGTGGCTGAAATAAAGGAGGAGCTTCAAGTTGAAGATTTGAATTTCATTAAAGATTTAGTGGCAATTTTTGCTTGTAGAAGATCAATTAAAGCAGGAGATAAAATTTCTATACAACAAGCAGAAATTTTACTTAAAGAATTACTATCATTAAAAGAACCTTTTACTTGTCCTCATGGGAGACCAACCATTATTATATTGAATGAAGATTATATAGAAGAACTTTTCAAAAGAGACTATAGATAGAGTGATTATTATGGAAAACAAAATTGTGTTGAATATAAGAAAATTCGTAAAAAAGATCGATAGATCAGCGGGGATTCAATTAATTATGATTTGTATGACCCTTGTTGCATTTATTATTCTCCTCTATATTCAGCAGTACTTACCCAGCTTTGAAGGTTCTCAATCTAAACTTATTATTGTTGATGTTCTATTAGGAATTGGTTTAATAATTGAATTTGGTTATTTCATCTGGCACACTAACAAATATGGAACAGTTGAGGAGACATCAGAGATTAATCAAGTAAAGGAAGTTGAAAAACACTCAGAAACAGACAATATTGAAAAAAACCAAGTAATAATTGAAACAGAAGAAGAAGGATAAATCGCCTTATGAAGTTTAATTATTATTCTTTCTTTTCCCATAGATTTCTTCTATTTTTTCCGGAGATAACATAACAGGTATACTTTCCTTTATCTCATATTCATGCTTCTGGTTATCTTTACAGTAAATTTTACCAGCTTGAATATCGATTTGAAAACACTCTTTGCAGTCTTCAAGAGTCACGTGTTTTTTGATTGAATCCTTTGATTTAACTTCTTCTTCCCCAGCTTTGTTAATAGTAACTAACATATACTGTTTGTAATTACAGAAAAAGCCGCAAATAACGCCAGTACTTGGATTCTCTAATGGGAGAGAAATATCTTCTTTCTCCTTAGATTCTTTAGAAATTTCTAATTTCAAAGGCCATGCTTTATCAATTGGACAGACTAGTAAATCCATTAATCTATGTTTCATTAATTTTCTTTTGAATCGCTTAAATAATAATCTTACTATCAAAAATTTCTTCTTGGCAATTACTGTTATTATCTGAATAGTGATGTAATAATATCGTGATTTAATTTTTCATATCTTTCTAGAGAACCTATATCCTCCCAGAAAACATTATTTGGAGTATAAGCAGACATTTGTCCTTTTTCAGCGAATTGAGAGAAAATATCTCTTGATAAATCTATATTTGTGTTTTTATCAAACTCATCTAGATAATCAAAAACAATTGGTTCTAAAACACTTATTCCTGTATTAACATGAATTGGTATTTCAGGCTTTTCTGTGAATTTTGTTACTTTATTCTCTGTATTTATTTCAGCTGTACCAACTCTTAATTTCCACCCTTTTGATGCAAAAATCGTTGCCCAAGTTTTTTGTTTTTGATGAAAAGATAGCATAGATGTAAAATCAACATTAGTGATTATATCAGAATAGTAGACAATAAGTCTTTTTTCTTTTAAATGATCTTTAGCATTGATAAGGGCTGTTCCTGTTCCTACTGGACCAGGTTTATCTGGAACATAAGTAAGGTTCATACCCAATTTACTTCCATCCCCAAAATACCCCTCAATTTGCTCTTTCTTGTAATTTACTAAAAGAACGATATTAGATATGTTGTGCTTTTTAAAGTGTTTAAGAACATATTCTAAGATAGGCACTTGATCTACTCCAACAGGTAACATTACTTTCTGTATGTAATAACTTAATGGCCTCATTCTGGTACCTTCGCCACCACAAAAGAGAACTCCAACTGTATCGCACATCTCAAACGAGTTATTAAAACCATCCTTGATATTTCTTGTGTTCTACACATGATATTATTACAAAAAATTGATTGAAGCCATACTTTTTTCAGCTTAAGAAATTCTTATTAACTCTGAAAACGTGTTATTAAACATGGATACTTCTAAAACATCTACATTAGATGAAATTGCTCAGAAACTTAAAGACAATATTGCTGGATATTATTGGAAAGGAAGAGGTAATAGACAATCATTCAGAGAAGACATTAAGAACCTTGTAAATAATGAAATTCTGACAAAAGATGAATATAATTATCTTCTAAAAAATGAACGTAGAGTACTAGTTAAAACACAGTTAATTCATCTCATTCCAGAACTGCAATCACAAGATGTTATTGAAAAAACACTCAAACATCTCTCTAATGTTATTTTCAACAAAAAATACAAAGAAGCAGAAACAAGAAAAGAAACTTTAGAAAATCAGTTATTATCTCAAATATCTGAACATCTTAATTCCACACTTCATCCTAAAGTAACAACGATCAATGAAGCATTCACTTTTATTAGAAGTTTGATTGAGGAAAGTTCAGATTTATCTCAAGAATATCTGAAAATCTCTAACCAACTTTTGGAAATAAGAGATGTCTTTTTAGAACAAGGTAAAAGTCCAATGTTATTACATGAGTTGGAAAAGATGTCAACTAAGTTAATTTTTGCTTCAAAAAGTAATAACCCTGAAGACCAGCCTAAAAAAGAAGAACTTATTTCAATGTTAAATGACATACAAATTAGCTCGGGAGTTTCACAGTAAAAAAGTATTATTTTTCACAAAATACTGCTTTTTCTAAACTATTTAATGAAAACCATTTTATAATTAAGTATAAGTTAATGTTTGAAATTGATGTTTGGAGAGAAAAAAACTTGAATAGAATCAAAACCATTGCATCAGAATCAGTTACAGAAGGTCACCCAGACAAAATCTGTGATCAAATATCAGACGCAATTTTAGATGCGATTATTGAAAAGGATCCTGATGCTCATGTTGCATGTGAGTGTTTTGTAACAACTGGACTTGTACTCATTGGTGGAGAGATAACAACCACCAAACCAGTTATCATAGATTATGAAAATATTGTTCGTTCAACAATCAAAGAAATAGGGTATGATGATTCAAGTATCGGATTTGATTACCGAGGTTGTGCCATCATTAACACTATTCACTCACAATCACCAGATATTGCTCTAGGAATAACAAAAGAGCAAATTGAAAGACAAGGTGCAGGAGATCAAGGGATTATGTATGGTTATGCAACAAATGAAACACCAGAATTCATGCCTTTACCAATTGTTTTAGCGCATAAACTGACCCAAAAACTTGCTGAAGTACGTAAAAAGGAGATTTTGCCCTTTCTTAGACCAGATGGTAAATCACTAGTAGCTGTTGAATATAAAAACAATCAACCATTTAGAGTTTCAGCTATTGTAATAGCAGCACAACACACAGAAGAAGCTACTAATGCAGAGATAGAGGAAGGTATAAAAGAAAAAGTGATAAAAACTGTTGTTAATCCAGATTTATTGGATAAAAATACAAAGATTTTCATTAATAGTACTGGGAGATTTGTGATAGGTGGTCCTTATGGTGATGCAGGATTAACTGGAAGGAAGATCATTGTAGATACCTACGGTGGTGTTGAATCTCATGGTGGAGGTGCTTTCTCTGGAAAAGATCCTTCTAAGGTTGATCGTTCAGCATCATATGCAGCAAGATATGCTGCAAAGAATATTGTAGCTGCCGGTTTAGCTGACAAATGTGAAGTTCAAGTCTCCTATACTATAGGTGAAGCTGAACCTTTAGCAATAAATGTTGAGTGTTATGGTACAGAAAAAATAGATATAAACAAACTTCAAGAAGCTGTTTTGAAAACATTTGATTTTAGACCAGGAAAAATAATTGATCATCTTGATTTGAAAAGACCAATTTACAAAAAAACATCTTGTTATGGACATTTTGGAAGGAATCTACCTGAATTTACTTGGGAAAAAACCGATAAAGTTGATGAATTGAAAGAATTTTTGAATATGAAATGATTGATAGAATATATCGTTTATATTTACAAACATTTTTTATCTACTAATTGTTATGTCCGGAAGTATGTGTCCGAGTGAAAGCTCTAAAGCCAAACAGATAATTGTAAAAATCTTGTCTGATGAGAAACCTAAGACAGTAAGAAAATTATCTGAAAGAGCAATAGAACTTTCAAAAGTCGAAAAAAACACCATTTACAACATAATAAGACAAATGGAGAAGGATGGAGAAATACAGTTAGGTTCTAAGAAGATTCAAAGGGAATTACCTAAGAATATATCGCAATATCTTATGAATTTCAATTATTATTCAATAGAATTTTGGGGTATAATCACGCTTACACTGTTCTTCTTCTTAACCGCACTATTAATTCCACCAAATTCTCCTGTATTTTTTCTAAGAGTAGCTATGGGAATTATATTTGGAATTATAGTGCCAGGATGGACAATAAGTAATGTTATTTTTCCCAAACTCTATGAAACAATTGATCAAATTGAGAGATCGTTAATAGCTATTGGAATAAATATTGGAACTATGATATTTGGAGGTTTGATTTTAGATCAAATCTGGATTATTGATAATTTACCATTTGTAATCGTTCTTGGTTCTCTTACTATCGTCGCAGCTCTAATTTCAATGATAATAAGAATATTAATCGGATCTGGAAAAATGTCTTTGTTTCATTCTATGGTTAAAGATAGAATTTCTAAGAAGGTTAGGAAGGATGAAAAAAGGGAGTAAAATTATATTAATTATTGTTTGTTCTTTTTTACTTACAATAACTATAGCATCCTCTGCTGAAGCACAAACTCAGCAAACTGCGCTTCTTGCGATTCAACAAGCTGAAAGTAAGTTATATGAAACAATTTCTTTATTGGAAGATGTTTCAACAACAAAAATTGATATCCGAGATTTAGTAAAAAACACTGATGATGCACGTCAATTAATCTTTATTGCTAAGGACCAATATAACAATGCTAATTTTACTGAGGCACAAGAAAAAGCTTCTGAAGCAATTGAAGAGCTTAATTTAATCATGAATGAATTAGAATTGAGAAAAGATACAAAACAACAAAATAATACAATCTTATATTCTCTTCTAGGAGTTTTTTCAGCTATCTTTATTGTTCTGTTCTTCTTTTCTTTACATAAATGGATATACCCTTGGTATATTGAAAAAAGGAATGAAGAGTATGGTAAATTAATAATAAAATATAATGAAGAAACGGAGATTGAGAGAAAATGATTAAGAAAATTAAAGCTGGACAGAAAAAGAGATTACTAACTTTATCATTTTTTTCAGTACTCATTATTTCTATAATAGCCATAGCATCTAGTGTTTTCTTTCAAACATCTAATGGAAATTTAACCGAGCTGTCTCTTTTGACATATAACAGTTCATCACAGATTTTTGAAGCAGATAGATATCCTGATACGCTTGAAGCAGGTGAAAACGAAACTATATTTTTCATGGTCAAGAATTTCGAGAATATAGTCAAATATTATCAAGTTCAGATAAAAGCAACAAAAATTTCTCAATATATATCTTATGAATATGCTTTGAATTCAACAAATTCGTATACACTTTATAGAAATGACACTTATGAGAAGATTCTCTCTCCTGCAACTACAAGTGAAAAAAAAGACAGTAGAACATTCTCTGGCGATTACATCTGGGGTCCTGTAAATGTCACTCTTTACTCTAATTCATTACTAGAAGCTGTTTTGGAAGGTGAAGAATATGTGAAAATAGTATTTGAACTGTGGGAATTTAACACTGTAAATTCTAGTTTCATATATTCTGGAATTTTCACTTTACTAGAACTGCTCTATATTTATTAAGGTGAGATGTAATGAGTGTAAAGATACTAGTATTAGCAGACATTCATAATCAGGAGATAACACTAAGAAGCATTTTACAATCCTTAGAAAAAATAAATGAGCACCCAGATTATTGTGTAATTGCTGGAGACATTACTAATTTTGGAACGATTCAAGATTTGGAGAATATGGTGAATTTGATTGTTATGCAAATCCCCAAAACATTTTATGTTGTTGGAAATTGTGATCCGCTTATTAATAATAACTCTTTAAACAGCGATGCAATAAATGTGGATGCTAAAATTTACGAAATTGAGTTCTTCTCAATTATAGGATTTGGTACGCATAAACCTATATTAGATAGAAAAAAGATAAAAAAACTTCATAGAACTAATAAACAAGTATGTTTACTAACACACACACCCCCATTTAATACAGCTGCAGATATAGTATCGTTAAATAGACATGCTGGTTCTAAACAAATCAGAGAGTGTATTGAGAAGAATAATAACATATTTCTATCAATTTCCGGTCATATACATGATTCTCCAACTATATCAGAACTAAATGGTTGTATTATTGTAAATCCTGGTTCTGTCACCACAGGAAATTTTGCAATTATAGAAGTTCAAACAAATTTTAAAGTAAAGGGGAAAATATACAATTTACATGAGCTGTAAATAAAATGATACCAACAAAATATAAAACAAAATATATTCACTCGAACTCTAAACTTATAGAAGTCATTTCCAAAGCTTATAAGATAGTTAAAAAAGAACTTTATACAGAAACGAATAAGAAATTTCACTCTCTAGAACACACACTAAGAGTAGTAAATACTTGCATTTCTCTTTCTGAAGAACTAGATGCTTATTTTGATATAATTATTATTGCAGCTCTGTTCCACGATATTGGTCGTCCTATTGAAAGTCAAACAGGAAGATGTCACGCTGAGATTAGTGCAGAAAAAGCTAAACAATTCCTGATGCAAGAAGGATTAACAAATCTAGTAAGAGATGTTTCAGATGCAATTTTATCACATAGGTTTAGCAAGAATATTGATCCTGTTTCTTTGGAAGCTAAGATACTCCAAGATGCAGATGCACTAGATGCTTTAGGTGCTACAGGACTTTATAGAACATTAGGATTTAGCTTCGAGAGAGGATTGGATCTTGATGAATCTATAGAGCATTTCCATGACAAACTATTCAAATTATCCAAACGAATGCACTTTTCATCATCCAAGAAAATAGCAGAAGAAAAAGAAAGAATTCTATATGATTTTATGAATGGTATAGCTTTAGATAAGAAAAATTCTGATTTTAAATTACTAATAAATCGAATAAAATGATTTAGGCAGAGAAGAAGAATTTTAAATATACCTTAAACTATAATTTCTACTTGAATAAGAGTTAAGACTAGGTGAACATATGAGCACTCTCAACAAAGGTGACATTGTAAATTTAAATTATACAGGAAGGACTAAGGAAGATAACAAAGTGGTTGATACTACTATAGAGAGTATTGCTAAGAAAGAAGGAATTTATGATGAAAAAGTTATCTATCGACCTTTCACATTGATTATAGGAAAACACTGGTTACCAGCTGGTTTAGAAGAAGCATTAATCGGGATGAAAGAAGGTCAAAAGAAAACAATTGAAGTGGATGCTAAAAATGGTTTTGGACTCAGAGACCGATCCAAGATAAGATTAATCCAAAGAAGAGAATTTCAAAGACACCAAATCAAACCTAAGGAAGATATGAAAGTAGAGATAGGAGGTCAAACAGGGAGAATTCTCAAAGTATCAAGTAGTAGGGTAAAGGTGGATTTTAATCATGATTTAGCTGGAATGGATCTCATCTATGATGTAGAAATTATTAAGAAAGTTATTGACATTAAAGAACAATTCATCTGTTTACTTGAAAAAAGATTACCTGGAGTTGATTTTTCCTCAACTAAAATCACTTTAAAGAATAAGATTATTGAAGTAGAGTTACCAAAAGAAACACGCTTTATGGAATATATTCAATTCATTCGAAACGGTGTTACTAGAGATTTGGGAGAAATTACCAACAAATACGACAGGGTAACTTTTATAGAACATTATGATATAGAAAAGAAGAAGTAGTAAGTTCAAATTAATTCTTTACTTTTTTCCCCTCTACCAAGACAAGTTTGTAATCTAGAGGACAATTCATCTCTTTTATTACTTTTAATATTTTGACTTTGGTGGTTGTTGAGTATTTATCCAAGATACAATAATCATAATTATCACAAAGAACTTCCATACAATCAATTGGATCTCTTGTAACAATCACATCGTCTAGATATTTCTGATGTTTAACTGATAGTTTATCATTGATTTGTTTCAACTCGCAAACAATCATCATAGTATTATCTATCATACAAGGATGTTCTTTCTCCCTAACCTTTGTAACTTCGTAAGTACTACCTTTTTCTAATGAATTTACACATACAGCAAGAAACTGACATTTTTGACAAGTTTCAGTACCTCCAAGATGTATAAATTGATATCCTTTTTGAGCAACACTCTTAGGAATTAGTGAAATAACCATTCTGTAGTAAATAGAAAGTGAAGTGTTTTTTAACATTCTTAATTGAGCTTTAGTTTATAACACCAGTTAGAGCAGCAACATTAACCGCAGCTTCTCTTGTTAAACCATCTTTTCCTAAAATAGTATAACGTTCAGGTCTTATACTATGAGCAATTTCTAACGCATTAATCACTTCTTCATCTTTCAATCCAAGTTCTTTAGCAGTTACAGGTAAGCTCAATTTAATCATGATAGCCCTTATTGCTGTCCAATCAAGATTGTGTAGATAAGCCATCATAATAGAACCTAATGCACACTGTTCTCCATGTAGTGCAGGTTTCTCTGCGATAGAATCCAGAGCGTGGCTAAACATGTGTTCCGATCCACTTGCAGGCCGGGATGATCCAGCTACACACATGGCAAGAGAACTACTGATAAGTGCTTTTACTACAATTCTGCTATAACCTGAAATTTGACTTCTAATTATATCTGCATTCTTTGTTATTAACTTGACTGTCATATCTGATAAAGCAATAGAATATTCGCTTATTATTTCGTTTTTTAGTCTATGAGCTAACATCCAATCAGCTATTGCTGTTTCTTTCGCGAGTAAATCTCCACATCCTGCAGCTGTAAATTTGTAAGGTGATTCATCAAGAATGTTAGTATCTGCTACGACAGCTATTGGAGGTAGTGCCTGAATAGAGTGTCGTTTATCAGATCCCATAATAGAAGCTCTTGAACTAGCTACACCATCGTGACTGGCAATGGTAGGTATAGAAATAAAACGTTGTTTTGTTTTAAAAGCAACTGATTTAGCAATGTCTATAGGTTTTCCTCCACCTAAACCAATAACAAAATTTGGCTTTATTTCTTTATGAATATCGACTTGTTTATTCACTTCATTCATTGTACTGTTTTGAATAGCACTAGTAAAAAACTCAATATTACTATCATTTAAGATATCCTCTACATCTTTAGCAATCCTTGTACGAAGAAATTCATCTGTTATTAACAACACTTTCTTTTCTAAAGATAAACGTTGTATTACTTCAGGAATGCTTTTTAGCATGTCTGATCCCAAACAGAGTAAAGTTGGAAGTTCGATGAATTTGAATTCATTGGTTACACTGTTCATCTTAAAGGTGAATTTTAATAGGTTACTTTTATATTTTAACCTAAAATAAACAAAATTACAGAAGGATTTGTTTCATATGGTCGAAGATTTAGGAGATGTTCACAAGTTAGGAAAAGAATTAGGATATCTTCCATATATGATTGACCGATATTTATCACTACTTGGTGAGGAGGAGACAATCAACCTTCTTTCTTTCAATGAAACCACTCTCGCTCAATCTATTAGATTAAATTCTTTAAGGAATCCTATTGAAAAAACTGAAGAATTGCTGAAACAAAAACAAGTAATAATGGAACACGTTAAAAATCTTCCTGAAGCAAGAAAGATAATTGAATCTCCCATTCCAATTGGTGCATCTGAAGAATACCTTAATGGTTATTATACACTACAAGGACTAAATTCTCTTTTTCCAAGCAAAATACTTAATCCGAAAGAAGGGGAGTTAATTGCTGACCTTGCTGCAGCTCCTGGAGGTAAAACTACCCATTTAGCTCAAATTATGAAGAATAAAGGAACGATTATTGCCTTAGAAATCAGTGCAAACAGATGCCGAAGTCTGAAATCAAATCTAGCAAGAATGGGTGTTAAAAATACAATAATTGTCAATATGGATGCACAAAATATCGTGACTCTAGGTCTAAAATTTGACAAAATTTTGCTTGATGCGCCTTGCTCAGGTTCTGGTATAATTGTTACTGACTCTTCAAGAAAATCATCTAAAACAATCTATGATTTGTTCAACTATCACAAATTACAAGTTTCTCTCCTTACAAATGCAATTAAAGTGCTAAAAAATCAAGGAGAAATAGTGTACTCCACATGTTCTCTTGAACCTGAAGAGAATGAACTTGTTCTTACTGAGGTACTGAAATCAACATCTGTGAGAATTGAAGAAATGGAGATGGTTGGTGATAATGGATTAGAAAGATTTCAAACAAACGAATTCCATCCTGATTTGATAAAAGCTAAACGCCTATATCCTCACAAAAGCTGTGGGGAAGGTTTCTTTATTGTAAAAATGGTGAAGCAAGAATGATAAAGTTTACATTTCGTAGAGCTACAAACATAGAAGAAAGCTTAGTGAAGAATCATATCAGAGTTGAGTTTGGTAATAAAGCAACACAGATTTTTTTCCAGAAAAAACTGTGGATCAAAGATGGAAAAATAATAGAAGTATTTCTTGTTCATGAAAGACTTAATGATGTCATGGAAGAAATCAATGAAAATATATACTTTGCTGGCATTCCTATCGGTAGTTTATGGAAAAATGAATTTCAGTTAGAAATTGAAGGATCGTTACTGATTTTACCATATACTGAAAAGATAATAAAAGTGAAAACAAATCAATTCTTATATGGAAAAAATATTTTTGTTGAAAATATTGAACCAATTAAATTTAATTTTAACAAAGGAGATTGTTTGATAATAACTGGTAAAAATAGTTTACATTTTGGTATTGGTAAAGCGGAAATAGGATCAGAAGAAATTGGCAATGTTCCATCAAATACTATTCTTATAAAGGGTTTGAAGAACAAACCATTAGATCGAGGATGGTATTTACGTAAGGGTAATTAGGGTAATGTTCTTTCTCTCCATAATTCATGGCTAATCATTGACAAAACCGATTCTTCTATCAAAATCAAAAAGTATTTATATATTCTTTATGGATGTAAATTAGTTTTAAAGCGTGTTATTGCAAATATATGAATTTATTTTGCTGTACATTTGTCTTTGATATAAGCATACAGAGTTGGAGAATTTGAGCTTCAGAGAAGTTTTAGAACAGATTTCTAAAGATATACATGAAGAACTACCCAAGAATTCAGAGATTACACAAATAGAATTTGAAGGTCCAGAAGTTGCAGTTTATTCTAAGAATCCTCGTGTGTTAGTAGATGACGAAACCATTGTAAAAGAATTGGCTAAAAAACTTAGAAAGAGGATAGTCATAAGATCAGATCCTAGTGTTAGACTTGAGAAAGATGAAACTATTTTCACTATAAATGAATTAGTTGGGAAAGAAGGTGAAATAACCTCTATTGACTTTGATGAACTTGTAGGTGAAGTAATTATTGAAGCATTAAAACCCGGAGTCATAATAGGTAAATCAGGAGAGATGCTTAGAACAATAATTGCTAAAACACTATGGCGTCCCAAAGTGATGAGAACACCACCAATTGAATCGCGTGTTATTAAAACAATCAGACATCTTTATCAGGAGAATTCTAAGCAAAGACAAGAAATTCTAAGATTAATAGGAAAAAGAATCCATAGACCAGTCATTTACAGAGATGATACTATTCGTGTAACAGCTCTAGGAGGTTTTGCAGAAGTGGGAAGGAGCTCTGCTTTAATACAGACAGGGGAGAGTAGAATCCTTGTAGATTGCGGTATCAACGTAGGAAGTAATTCACCAAATAATACTTTTCCACGTTTTGATTTACCAGAATTTGATATCGAAAATCTTGATGCAGTAGTAATTTCACATGCACATCTTGATCATTCAGGATTTGTTCCTTACTTATTCAAATACGGATACAAAGGAGCAGTTTATGCTACAAGGCCAACAAGAGACTTGATGACAATGCTTCAAATTGACTATCTCGATGTAGCTCAGAAAGAAGGGAAAACTCTCCCTTATGAACAGAAGGACATAAGAGATTCAGTTTTGCACACCATAGCTTTAGAATATGGAGAAGTTACTGACATAACACCAGATATTAGATTAACATTTCACAATGCTGGTCACATTGTAGGGAGTGCAATTCCACACCTTCATATTGGAGAAGGAGTATACAATTTAGCTTTTGCTCAAGATATTAAATTCGCTAAATCAAACCTTTTAGACTCTGCGAATTGTCGTTTTCCAAGATTAGAAACCTTATTCATTGAGTCAACTTATGGAAAACCTCACGACATATTACCATCCAGAGCTGAATGTACTACCATGCTAAGGAATATCGTATATGATACAATTAAAAAGGGAGGAAAGGTATTAATTCCAGTATTAGCAGTAGGAAGAGCCCAAGAAATTCTCGTTATATTGGAGAATCTGATGAAGAAGGAGGAACTTCCATTAATACCAATTTATACAGATGGAATGATTAGAGAAGCATCTGCAATTACAACAGCTCACCCAGAATTTCTATCTAAAGGTGTAAGGGAAAGAATCTTCCACGACGGAGAAAATCCATTTCTAGCTGAACAGATGAAACATGTCTCAGCACCAGAAGAACGTGATTTAATTATTGAAGGTGATCCAGCTATCATTGTTGCTACTAGCGGAATGCTAAATGGCGGTCCTAGTGTGCAATATTTCAAAGCACTTTGCTCAGATCCAAATAATGCTTTAGTCTTCGTTAGTTACCAAGGTAAAGGAACATTGGGTAGTAAAGTTCAGAAAGGAATCACAGAAATTCAAATGGTAGAAGATGGAAAAACTGTAATGTATCATATTGAAATGGCAGTTCACAGCATTTCAGGTTTTACTGGACATAGCGATAGAAGAGAACTTGAAAATTATGTTAATAAAGTAACTCCAAAACCAGAGAGAATTGTAGTTATTCATGGTGATGAGACAAAAGTTACAAAACTAGCCTCATGGATATATAAAACCACTAAGAGAGAAAGTCTTGCTCCTCCAAATGGAACAACAATTCGTTTAAGATAATCACAGTTGAAATTCCCATATAGTATCTTTTAAATGATGAATGGTCTTTACAACTTTTCCTTGTTTTACTTTATGAAATTCCTCTGAATTGATTAGAGAAATCCCTATGCCTAACAGACTATTTGCTTTTTCTTCTCGAATAGCAACAACTGATCCTTTAGTTATTCCAACATCAAAATGGACTATTCCAGGAGCCATAACATCAGCACCATTTGTGATAAAACGAATTGCGCCTATATCAACTATTATTTTTGGAAGATCCACATCATTTTCTCTTAGGAAATGAATAGTAGGAATTTGTTGATTTTCATAATCAAAAAACCAGATTCTTCCATCCTTAATTAAAAAAACTCCTTCATCAGTTTTTAGTTCTTCAATAGAAACCGTTTTTTCAAAAGATGATGCTATTGTTTCACCATAATGTGCTGATAGAGTTTCTTTTAATGCTCTTTTATCTTTGTTAGACAACATATTTCTTGATTTAATTTGCACATAAAAACCTCGGAAGATATTCAGTTTTTCAATTTTTCAAGTATTGATCCATAAGATTCTTTTATAGCTTCATATCTTTCTTTAGAAGACATACCTAAAACATACATTTGTTCTTCGTTTTCCAATCTTCGAGTGTATTCTTCAGTAAGCGAAGTAAGGAAAGTATCTATGGCATCTCTGACATTTGAGAGAAGATCGATACCAGGAGTAGGAATAGTGTAAATATACTTCAAAGTAGGATAAGTGTCTGCTTTTCTCTCGATTAAACCAATTTCCAACATTTGTTTCAAATGCTTTTCTACAGCAGGTCTAGAAATATTCAATTCTTTAGTTAATTCATCAGCGGTAAGTTTCATGTTGCTCAGGAGTTGAAGAATGGTTCTTCGAGTAGAATCCCTGAAGATAGAATAAATTGTATCAACTATAGGAGATTCCTTATTTTCATCACTATTCTCTGACATAACGTTTAAACATAATTGAAGTTAACTATAAATTATTGTCGGTTAAACTGTAAGGTTAAAGATTCAAACTTGGGATTTAAGTGCATATCCCACTTACTTAAAATAAATATTATATAAAGTGATTTCCTATTAGAAAGTGAAAGATAATGAGTCAAGACGACATAATGATGTATGAAGAGCTTCTACAGCTCTTAGAAGAAAGACACCAAAAGGCAGAGATAGACAAAGCTAGCTTCGAAGAGTTGAAAGAAAGATATGCAGAGAAGCTTGAAAAAGCAAAAGAAGCATTAAAATACCACCATGATGCACCAGCTGTCACAGTCGCTGGAGAGAAAACAATAACAAAAGACACCTTAACAGTATCAGGAGCTGCAACTATTGCTGGAGGGAAAATAATGAGGGATATCAGAATATCAGGAGCTGGTAAAATTTCGGGACCAATTGAATGTAAATCATTAAAATGCTCAGGAGCTTTGAAAGCTTATAATATAATAGCTCATGGAGAAGTTAAATGTTCTGGTTCCCTTAGAGTAGAAGGAAATCTGCATAGTGACGAAAATGCAACATTCAGTGGTTCAGCAAAAGCAACAGGGGAAGTAATAATTCAGGGGCACCTTACTGCTTCTGGTTCGTATAAAAGTGGTAAAAACACTCAAGCTGAAAAAGGTGCATCACTAACTGGATCTACCACAATAGAAGGAAATCTTCTATCTAAAAATTCTATAAGAATTGGTGGAAAGGCTCGTATTGCTAAGAATATTCTTTGCGAGAACATACTAATTGAAGGAAGAAGAACAGTATTCGAATCTTGGTTTTTCAGAAAACACAAGAAATTAGTTAATGTTCTGGGGAGTATTGTTGTACAAAAAAATGTCGATGTTCAAGATGTTAATGTTCAGAAAGATATCAAAGGAAGAACAGTGAAATTAGGTCCAAATACATATGTAGGTGGAACAGTTTACTATGTTGAGGATTTATTTCTAAGTGAGAGTGTAAAATTACAACATGAACCAAAAAAAGTTAAACAGGAAGAGCTAAAACTCTAATCCTTTTTTATGTCTTTATAATTGATAAATTTCTGAGAATTTTTCTTGAAGATACGCAATGTGATATTTTGGAGTTAAACCTTCTCCAGTTATACTTCTAACTGTTTCTAAACAATCTAGAACTCCACCTCTCTCATGAACATTTACTCTAAGCCACTCACGGATAGGAGTAAATTTACCTTCTTGTAATAAAAATTTCCAATCTGGAAGTTCTTTAGTCATTGTATTTGTAATCTGAGAAGAAATTAAATCTCCAATTCCATATCCGAAGAAGTATCCATAGTACTGACTATACCAGTGTAAATCTTGCATCACTCCTACTGTATCATTTAGTACATTTATACCCAAATATTCCTTATATTTCTCATTCCATACTTGCGGTAGCTCTTTTGTTACAATTTTTCCAGCAAACCAATCTCTTTCTATTTCAAATCTGATAATTATATGTAAGATATAGGTTACTTCATCGGCTTGAATTCTTATCAGACTTGGGGTGACTTGATTAAATGCTGGATAAAATTGATCCAACGAAATATCATCATAAACTTCCCCAGTGTCTTTTTTGAATTGAGGTAAATAATATTTCCAGAAATTTTTTGATCCAACAATTATATTTTCAATAAATCTTGATTGGGATTCTCCAAAACTTGGTGAAGACATCCTTCCTACTGGTAGATTATACCAATCAGCTCTTGCCTGCAAACTATCAAGAGCATGACCACACTCATGTGCACCTGCCCGAAATGCTTCTATAGGATTATTTTCATGGTACTTTACTGTAACGCGGACATCTTTAAATCCCCCACCAATTGTTAAGGGATGTTCAACTTCTGCGATATTACCAACAGCATTTTCTGAGAAGCAGTCATATCCTAAAAACCTTGCAAGATTTTCAACCATGGTAATTTGTTTTGAACGAGGGACATGTCTTTCCAATAACATTCTGTCAGGTTCTATTTTTGATTCTTTGCATTTTTGAATGAATGGAACTAAAAAGGATTTTACTTCATTAAATATCTCGGTGAGCTTTGTAACACTGAAACCTTTGTCTCTATTATCTATTAATGCATCAAAAGGATCATTCATGTTTTTAGATTTTGCTAATAATAAAGCTGATTCCATATTTAAATCAAATAATAGCTCCAAATCAGGTAAAACCATGCTGAAGTTTGATTTTTCTTTAGCTTTCTTCCATATTTCTAGTGTTTTGTTTGATTGTGCTGCTATTTTTCCAACAAGCTCTGCAGGTAAAATGGTTCGACTATCATAAAATCTTCTGAGTAAAACAACATTTCTTTTCTGAAGATTGTCCAAAGTATCATCTTGTTCACAAGAATTTAAGAGAGATCCTACTGCTGGATCTGTTATAAGCTCATGGATTTTGCTACTGATATATTGAAATTGTTTTGCTCTATGTCCAACAGCAGCAGGTGGCATGTATGTATTTTGATCCCAGTAAAGAACACCGCTTATCGAACTCAACATCCTTATTTCTTTATATCTTTCAATTAACTTCTCATAATCAGTTTTCATTTATGTCGTTTAAATCTTAATTTTAATATTCAAAAATATTACTAAAAAAATACTAAAAAAGAAAAAAAAGAAGTTTTTAATAACCTAAAAATTGAGCTGAATTTCCCAATTGTTCTTCTATACGTAATAACTGGTTATATTTAGCGGTTCGTTCTCCTCTAGCAGGAGCACCAGTTTTTATCCTTTCAGCTTTGATTGCAACAGCCAAATCAGCTATAAAAGTATCTTCTGTTTCACCAGATCTATGTGATATATTTATTCCCCAATTTGCAGTTCTAGCTAAGTCCGCTGCTTGGATAGCTTCAGTCAGAGTTCCAATTTGATTTACTTTCAAGAGAAGATAATTGGCAGCTTTCTTGTCTATAGCCATTTGAATTCTTTTAGGATTTGTAACTGTTAAATCATCAGCAACAATAGAAATGTTGGGAAGCTTTTCTAGTAATTTAGCAAATGAATCAAAATCGTTCTCATCAAATGGATCTTCCATTGAAATAATTGGATAGTTTTTGGCAAGATCTATATAATAATCTACAAGTTGTTCTCCAGTTAATTTCTTACCGTCAACTTCATATAAACCATTTTCATAAAATTCCGAAGCTGCTGAATCTAAACCTATTGCTATTTGCTCTCCAGGGGTGTAACCTGCTTCTTTTATTGCTTCCACTAACATATCAAGTGCTTCAGGTGCTGTATCGACAGGACTTCCAAAACCACCTTCATCGCCTAAATTTATTGCAGAAGGACCAAACTTCTTCAAAATATTCTTTAAAATCTGGTAAACTTCACAAGCTGCTCTCAAAGCTTCACTATATTTATCAAAACCGTGAGGAATTAACATGAACTCCTGTATTTTTAAATTTCCTCCAGCATGTTTTCCACCATTAATAACATTTAGCATAGGTATTGGTAATGTTTTGGATTCTTTGTTTAAATAAGCATAAACTGGTAAATTTAGTTCGTTTGCAGCAGCTTTGCAAACAGCCATTGAAACACCAAGAATAGCATTAGCACCTAGATTAGATTTTGTTTCAGTACCATCAAGTTTTATCATTAATTCATCGATTGCTTTTTGTTCTGTAACTTCCATACCAATGATTTTTGGTGCTATGATTTCACGTATGTTATTGACAGCTTTTAGAACTCCTTTACCTAAAAATCTTGAATCTTTGTCTCTAAGTTCTAAAGCTTCATATTCTCCTGTTGACGCCCCAGAAGGAACTGCTGCCCTGCCAAAACCTCCTTTGGTGTAAACATCAACTTCAACTGTTGGGTTACCTCTCGAATCTATAATTTCTCTTGGAATTACTTTAGTTATTTTACCCATTTTTATCAATAAAGAAAACAAAAAGTAATTCTTAAGGATTTTTACTTAACTATAAATCTTATCGAAAATGCTCATATCCTTCTTTAGAAAAATCATATTTCTTGTAATCTTCATGAAGAATCTGAATGTCATTGAATTCATCTGAAAATTGACCTATTTTTATTAAAGGCAGATTCAATTCCTTAGCTGTTTGCACAAGTAATGATTCATTTTCTGGAGATAATGCAAAAACCAATTCAAATTCTTCTCCTCCACTGAAGACAAAATCTAATGGATTAAAGTTAATGGTTTGTTTAACACTTTTCTGCTTTAGGAAATTGGAGAGTTTTGGGTGAATAGGTAAGTTTGTTATTCCAATACCCATATTGTTGATTTTTGATAAATCATTCAATGTTACAAAGAGTCCATCAGAACTATCCATACAAATTTTTATTTTCACTTTTTGAAAGAGTGACAAGTATTGTATTTTTGCTTTTGGAGTATAAATAGATTCTAAAACTATTGATTGTAGTTCATCGGGAATAGGATTGTTTTCTAACAGATAGGAAAAACCAAATTTTGTTAAACCAAAATAACCAGTCGTATATAGTACATCACCTACATTAGCTCCTAATCGTGGAATAATTGATTCTTTGTTACTAATACCAAATGAAATAGCATCAATAATAACGTCCTCACCTTGATTAAGATCCCCTCCCAAATACTTTATACCATACTCATCACATTGATCCTTAATTCCTATAATTACTTTTTTTGCACAGTCCACTTCTAAATCTTCAGGAAAAGCTACACTTGCTAAACAACCTATAGGTTTTACACCTTTTGCAATTATATCACTTACAGACATGGTTACAGCTTTTCTCCCCATTTGTTCAGATGTCATACCGGGTAGAACATCTGTTCGTTTAACCAACATATCTGCATTGATTACCAAGATATTGTCATCTGGAAGCTGGATGGCAGAAGCATCATCATTAAATCTGAGAACTGGATTATCGACAAGATATGCTATCTCTTGCAGGAAATTCCTCTCCCCTACATCACTCAAGGTTTTCTTAGGTATGTCTTTTGTTGATTTCTCTTTCATATTTGTCCTCTAATAAGAATATAATGATTTATTTCAAAAGAATTTCTGAAAAAAACGAAAATAAAAGGGAGATATAGCGGGATTAACCTGTAGTAATCAAACCTGCAAAATAGAAGAAATAAACAAACAAAGCTATAGGAACAGTAATTGCAACAAACGCATTTACCCAAGCCATTTTTCCTATAGTTCGTAAAGCTATTGCTGAATAGACAATAAAAGCCACCCATAAAACCAACATAATAACCCTATAAATCCACATCGCTGCGCCATTACTAACTGATTCCATTTGATTAGCAAATTCAGAGTAAGAATAAAACGTGCCAGCATGTAGATTCGGTAAAAATAACATAAATAGAATCCCGAGAAATTCCCCAACAGTAATAGCTCCAAGAGAATATCCAATAATCGATCGAAACTGTTTGGTTGTTGCATCAGATCCTAACATTGCTGCAAATTTTGCCATAAACCAAGTTGTAATGAAAATGAAAATTTTTAGCATCACCCAGATTATTAAAGGCATTAACAGGAATGTAACAAGGAAAACCAGTAAATTAATAGGTATAACCATTGACCATTGGTCTGGCTCAGGAGAAGCAGGAATTCGAATTTCAGTCTGAAATGTAATTCCAAATTTCATTAAAACTACAAAAAATCTTAGAGAAAGAAACAATGAGAATAATAAGAGGATAATATTTGCACCTTTCTTCTCTGTTGCTACTGCTATTTCTTCACTTGTTTTGAAAGGATGACGGAAGAAATTATACAATCTGATAAAGACCTCTTTAAGTGAAGGTCTAAACGAGAATTTTCTAAGCTCATATTCTAAAAGTCCAAATCCGCAAAAGGGACAAACGGAATATTCCAAGGGGACAGTCTCAGAACAGCTAGGACATTTTTGTGTGCTTTCGCTCATGTTTCTCAAATCTCTTTATTTGTTTATATTTAATATCTCTTGTGGCTAGTTAATGAAAACTTTTGTGATAAATGTAATCCAAAAAATAAAAAATTACTTGGTTTTTTTCTTTATCAAATAGATAACTGAAAATAGGAGGAAAGAAATAAGAAATGTGTTGGTTGTTGATGTTTCAGCACAGTTTTGGGTTTCTAGGTTTAAATTAGTGACATTAAGAGTAATTTCTAATTCATATAAACCAAATGAAGTATAAGCTTTGAGTAAAATTCCAGTGGCTTTATGATAATAAAAACTAGAAAATTGTCCGTAATAATTTGTTGTATTGAAATGAATTACTGAAATGGTGGTTTGTTCTTTTTCAAAAGTATATTCATAACAATCAATAGAGGTAACAGTAGTATTAGTTCCTTGAATTAAGGTTGAAATACCATCCCAATCTGATGAATCAGCAAAAAAACCACCACTCCAAGGGTAGATTCCTAAACCCAATCCAAAAGAGGTATCAATATTTCTGACATCAGTGAAAGTTACATTATCCAACTCATTACCTATGAAAAGTGTTCCATTAATTGTATCTTCAGTAACTGATGTAACATTGAAATTCATTTCATCACCTGACAAAACAGACCAGTTACCAAAATAGGTTCCTGGAGGGAAACTGCCAAAGAAGTCGTTCACTGTGTCACTAGCATTTACTACAGTATATGATAACCAATCGTTAGGACCCAATTCTATTTCTGCAGAAATTGCATTACCGTTCAATAGCATAAAGAGAATGTAGTATACCAGAATTACAAAAAGGACATTTTTGTTTCTAATATTTTTAATAAGAACCAATTGGTATCACTTAAAGAGTAATGGCGGACCAGGTAGGATTCGAACCTACGACCTCCTGCTGTCTTCAGTATATAACTTCCGAAGGCAGGTGCCTTATCCATACTAGACTACTGGCCCATGCTGGTATCTTGTTTTTCTTTTTGTTTTTATTTCTTCTGATGAGAGCTTAAAAATAAGTGAAAATTATATCACAATGAATGTGGTAATTTATCTTGGTAACCCATTTTCCATCCAAGAATTTAAGAGCCTCTCGAATTCCTTCTTTTTCTTTATTGATTGTGTCTGATATGCATAAATCTGTGACATCGCTAACCCACCTAGTTCAACATAGGCTTCATCCATATCACAAATTGCTGAGATTCTGGCTTTCCAATTTTCATCAGAATCAGCTTGTTGAGCATAGGAAATAAACAACTTTAGAATCTTCTCTATTTTTGCAGATACAATCCTATCATCAGTTGAAGGTTTTGCTCTTGTATCGACCTTTGTTGGTTTAGGTTTAGGTTTATGTTCTGTCCGATCAAGAGGTTCAGTATATGGTACAGGAGTAGGTTCAGGTTCTTCTTCTGGTTGAGGACGTGGTTCAGGTGTTACATCGGAAGGAGGTTTAGATTCAGGTTTTGGTGTTACAGTTGATTCAATTTCTTCTGGTTCAGCGAAAATATTTTCTTTAATTATAGGTTTTGATGAAGTAGAGGTTGTTGGGGTAGAGGTTGCTGGAGTAGAAGTTGTTTCTTGTTTAATAGAAGCAGGGGTACTAATACGTGCAGCTGATGAAGGTTTTTCCACAATCTGTGGAGTTGAACTAATTTTTATTTGATCTGGAGATATTGTATCAGAAGAACTTGTTGTTGGTGTTGTTTTTATAGAAACAGATGGTGTTTGTTGAGAAGTTGCTAAAAGTTCTTTTGGTACAGAAAAATTGGTATCTTGAGGCATTTGTTTTGCACTCATGACAGCATCTAAACTTATGTGTATTGAATCAATCAATTGGTTTAAAGCTGGTGTTTCATTACTAATTTTTAACACTTTATCTTTCAGGGTTTGACATCCAGCTGTCATAACTTCTATCTTCTTTTTAAGTGCTTGATTTTCTTCTTGTAGAGCTTCTTCTCCTTCTTCAGCTTCAGACTCTATCGTTTCAATAGACCCCATTAAGGCTTGCATTTGCATTTTCAATTCTTCTCTTTCTGCATTAAACAAATCTTGTTGAAGCCGGGTATCTTGTATTTCTTTATCTAAATCTGCTTTTTCTTTTTGTAAATCTTCGACCAATTTAGACAGTTGATCAAGTTCTGTAGTAAGTTCTCGTACTTTTTCATCTGATTGAGTTTGAGACATTTTTTCTTGTAATTTTTCGAAAAGTTTGATTCGTCGCATAGCTAATTGAGGTGAAATACCTTCTTTCTGCATGAAGTTTAAAATATACTCTAAATCGTGTGATTGAATATTGTATTTTTTTAGAAGTTCATCGATAGAACCAATATTTTCGGACATAACCCTCAGTAGAATAATGTAAAAATTAATTTAATAAAGTTTAGTTGCTGGCTTTAAAAGGAAACGTTTTTTTATATCGGATACCAACTTCATAAAGGTGTCAATCTATGAGCAAGTTTTCCCAGAGATTCGACGGATTAATGATTAATCGTTTGATTGTTTTACTGCAAATATTTATTTTTCCAGCATATTTCTATATATGGATGTGGGTTGAACCCATGCGGTCTATGACACTTGATGGTTTCTTTTTCTGGGGAACGAATCCTTGGTCAGGAATGCCAGAGCAAATCATACTAAGATGGGTAGCACCTCTGATTTTTGCTTTACCGTTTTCGCTAGTTTCAGCAATCAAAGCAACCAGAATGGCTAATTCATATGATTTAATGTGGAGAGCATTAGGAAAAGTAAGAATCGATACCAAAATTTTCTATATGGTAAATGCTATTTTCTGCTTATTCTTCCTCATACTGCCTTTTGCTGGCCCAATAATTGCAGTTTTTGGAGCATTTTTTGCAGTTAAATTGATTTTGTATGCTTTCGGTGTTAAGAAGAATGTTCCTGCAATATTAATCGTAATTCCTGGGATAATTCTAGCTGCGATTCCTTTAATTGTCGCAATAGCATTTTTTGGTTCATATGCATTCACACCTGTAGGTGAAGTACCATTATTATTGTCAATCTGGGGAGTTTGGGCAGATTATTCTCCAGTCTTCTATGGTATAGTATTATGTCTAGCGTGTGCTATCGCTGTAGGAAATTTCTTTGTTTTCCTTCGAGAAGGAGCATCACAGGTCTCCTATACAAAGGAAGCAAGTGAAAGAATTGGTCACTTAATCAAAATAATCTTGTTTGCTGGTTTTCTAATGTTATATCTCTTTGTAGATAATAATGTAAATGGAGACATCAAAGATTGGGTAACTACAGGAACAGCTATGCTTGTTATAAACATCATAGCAGTAACATTGAGTTCTTTGGAAACCATTATCAGATGGAGGAAGAAGATACCTAAAGGGGGGAGCACAGGTGGTGCTGCAGGAACATTAATGGTTCCAATATTTATAGCTATGAATTTTCTCATCAGAATCTTTGCCAGACCAGATATAATTGTTACAATAATAGTAGCTCTTTCAGCAGTTATATTCTTTGGTTTGTTTATAATCGCATACAAATATGCTACAGATGAAACACTATTTGAGTAATAATCTAATCACACAAATGTTAGGAACTGATTTTCAATTCCTAACCAAAATTTTTATATGCCAACTTATGAAGTCTTTAACAAATTCTCCCACCCACAAGAGGATTACAATGAGTAAAGAAGAAATCGACACTGAAATAACCAAAAAAATAGAGGAAAACACTGCGAAAGTTATTAAAAAGATAGTTGCAGAACAAAAGAAGTCTGTTGAAGATATCAAAAAAGAGACTGCCTCTAAAATCGAAAATGTTCAAACTAAGACGATTGATGGTGCCAAAACAAAAGCTGATACAGAATTTATGAAAGAAAAAGCTAAACACGAATTAGATTTGAAACTTGATGTCACTAAACATCGAGATGAACTAGTAGAGAATTTTATTGAGAAAGCTCAGAAAAAAATACAAGTTGTAGTTGGATCTGAACAATATGTAAAAAGCTTAGAAAACCTAGTTATTGAAGCAGCTATCACTTTAAAACGACCAGAACTCACAATTCATTGTCGAGAAGAGGATAAAAAAATATTTACAAAACAGTTCTTTGAAGGTATATCTAAACAACTTAAAGAATACTCTTTAGATGTTAATATGAATCTTGCTAAAGATTACATACGAAGTATGGGTGGTATCATAGTCAAAACAGTTGATGGAAAAATCAGCATTAACAATACTTATGAAAAGAGAATAGAAAGGTCATTAGAAAACCTGAAAAGGGAACTTTCGTCACTAATCACAGAATAAAGATGATTTCCATGAAGAAGAAGCAATTAATTAGAGCAAGTACTTTTTTGATACTATTAGCATTTGTACTAAATCCTGTAACTCAAGTAACTCAAGCACAATCAGAGGAGCTAATTGCTGCCTTTAATGGCAGGATATCGGATACTACCATCATAAGAAACGATGTAGTGAGTATTTATGCAACAATTGTTAATTTTGGGGATCAAACTATTCAAGTAGAATCATTAAAAGCAGATTTCATTGATAAGGGTGGAAATAGCAGATTAAATAGCACCTATACTCAAAAATTTGATTCAGACCACAATTCACTTGAACCTGGTGCAAGTTTGACAGGAACTTTACGTGCAGAAATTACCAATGTTGAAGCAGATTATAACGTAACCATTTATTTCTGGGCAATCGATGAATATCACCCAAATCCCGATATAGGAGCATATGGAAAGAAGTACATAGCAGCAGAAAATATCACTGTTTCTGTCATTGATTATGGTGGTCCTTCAAAAGTTATTATTGGTGTTGGAATAGCTTTTGCTGTAGCAGTAGTAGGAGTTATAGTTTTCATACTTTATGGTTGGATACGAGATAAACTCAAAAAGAGAAAGTATTAAAGAGCATTTAAATTAAGCGTATAAGCCAACCTTTAGGGTAGTAAACAATACCTTCATTTTTCATTTTCTTTATAACTTGTTCCATTTTATTTAAATCAATAGCAAAATTTCTGCAATTTCTCACTAATTCGTCGAATGTTTCACTATTATTGTGTTTTAATAGAACTAGTATAGTATCTGGGAGAGATGCTGCTGGTATATCTAACAGGTTTGAAGTAATATTATCATGCTTCTTTATAAGTTGAGAAATTTGTTCAGTATTTTTATCTGCTAAAGAAAAGAATTTTTCAGCTGATTCCATTGTTAAATTATCTATTTGCGTAAATTCTAGACAATTCTCGTATTGATCAATACACAATATAGATTCTCCTATCTCATAAGTTATTAAGGAAGAACACTTTTTACACAACCTATATCGAAAATCACTTGGAATTTCATTTAGAGTCTCACAATGTTTACATCTAAATATGACTATCATTGCTGATTTTCTCCCATTAATTTCCGTGCAAACATTAGAAAACCTGTGTGACCAATCATTCTTGTATTTGGTCGAATTGCATTTCGTTTTAGTTGTATTCCTCTAAGTATTAATTCTAGAGCTTCAATATCACCAAAACTGAATTCGCGTAGCTTCTCATACACTTTTTCAACTTGATTATATGTAGGCATGAAGATACTAATAACACCACCCAATTTTAATGAATTATATGCATGAGGAATAATCTCACAAGGATCACCTAAATCCAATACAACAGCATCAACTTTTTGTTCATCGAATCCTTCTGAAGCATCTTTTAATTTAAGAGTTACATGTGAATCTAATCCTAATCTTTCAAGATTTTTCTTTGAAGTTGTATGTGCTTCTTCTCTGTTATCATAAGTATAGACATGACCTTCTGATCCCACATATTTTGCTAATATTGAGGTTAACGCACCACTTCCTGTTCCTGCTTCAATGACAATACTACCTGGATGAATTCCACCATTTAGTAAAATCATACCCGCATCTTTGCTGTATATTATTTGAGAACTGTGAGGAATATGTTGCAAATAATCACTAGGAATTGGTTTATATATAGTTAGATCAATTGATTTGTTCGTTCTAATTTTACATCCATAAGGTTGGCCAATAATCTGATCAAATTCAAAAAATCCCTTATGACAATGAAATTGCTTTCCGCTTGTTACTTTAGATAACCACCTTTTATGGGAATCTAAAACAATTAAAACATCTGAACCATCCTCGATGGTTTCATTTGGTATTTTAGAGGGCATACAATCTACATTCAAATAAAGAGAGCTCAATATAAAACTTGTTTCTTTAATCTAAATTTAGGAATCATACTTACCATACATTTTGATGGTATTTTTGCCAATTAATTTTATAGCTTGTTTTCTAGTTAGAAAATGTTTGATGAAGAAACTTGCTATTTTGTTTGCAAATCCTGGTACGACATATGGTTTTTTCCCTAATTTTCCTAAAGATTCTTTAGCTACAAGGAGTGGATCAAGTGGTTTTGGAACAAAAAAACCAGGTTTATCGGGATTTGTTGCAATATAATTAGGAGTAGCAGTTGCACCAGTAATACTGACAATGACATCTACCCCAAAATCTTTCAATTCATACCACAATCCTTCAGCTAAGACAATATTATAAGCTTTTGAAGCAGCATAATGAACATTTATTGGTGTCCCTTGTAATCCAGCCATTGAACTTATAAGGATAATACCACCTTTTCCTCTTTTTCTCATCTTTCTTCCAAAGTAATCGATAAGATAAGTTGGTCCCCTACAATTGATATTAATTACCTTAAGTTGTTCCTCTAAATCAGAATTGAAATAATTTCCAATTGGTATTATAGCTGCATTATAAACAAGAATACCAATCTCAATATCACCTATTTCATCTTGAATTTTAGAAACAATATCATCACTAGCAAGATCTAAAGAGATACATTTTATTTCAATACCATATTTGGTTCTAATTTTCTCAGCAACTTGTTCTAAAGGCTCGATTCTACGTGCAATTAAAACTAAATTCAAACCTTTTTCAGCCAATTTAATTGCAAAAGCTTCACCAATTCCTTGTGATCCTCCAGCAATCAGTGCCCAAGAGCCATATCTTTCTGCTAAGTTCTTTCTTTTCATGAACGAAACTCTCGAATAAAGATGTTAATTAAAAATATTAAGTGTATGTATATTCTAGAATTTCATTAGATCAATTCTAAAAAAACAAAAAAAGAGAAGGAAGAACTAAAGGAATCCTTTTTCTTTAAGGATATCCTTTAATTTCGGATAACCTATTTCTTCAAGTTCATATTTAACTCGAACAATAGGTTTGTCTACTTTAATCAAACGAGTAATATCAATTGGTGTTGCTGAAACTACAACATCACATTCTGTTTTTCTTATAGTTTCTTCTAAATCCTTTAGTTGTTGATCAAAATATCCCATTGCTGGTAATAAAGTACCTATATCAGGATAATGTTCAAAAGTCTCCTTAATGCTACCAACAAGATATGGTCTAGGATCAACTAATTCTGCTGCACCATACCTTCTAGCTGCTACAACTCCAGCACCATATTTCATTCCACCATGTGTTAAAGTAGGACCGTCTTCTATAACTAATACTTTTTTACCTTTAACCAATTCTGGTTTATCAACAAATATAGGTGAAGCAGCTTCAACTATAACAGCTCTAGGATTAGCATGTCTAATGTTTTCTTCTAATTGCATAACATTTGTATAAGATGTAGTAGTTATTTTATTCACAATAATAACATCAGCAAGAATCAAGTTAGTTTCACCAGGGTGATATGTTAACTCATCACCAACTCTGTGAGGATCGGCAACTACGAAACTCAAATCGCTTTTATAGAACGGAAAGTCATTATTTCCTCCATCCCACAGAATTATATCAGCTTCTTTTTCTGCTTCTCTTAAAATTGCTTCATAATCAACTCCAGAGTAGATAACTAATCCTTTATCAATGTAAGGTTCATATTCTTCTCTTTCTTCTATAGTTGTTTCATTTTTATCTAAATCTGAATATTCAGCAAATCTTTGGACTGCTTGTTTAGCAAGATCACCGTAAGGCATAGGATGACGTATTGCAACAATCTTCTTTCCTGCATCATGTAGAAGTTGAACAATCTTTCTTGAAGTTTGAGATTTTCCACTTCCAGTTCTTACTGCACAAACACTAATCAAAGGTTTTGTGCTTTTGATCATGGTTCCTTTTGTTCCCAATAGTGTGAAAGCTGCACCAGTTGCATTAACTAAAGAAGCTTTGTGCATCACATACAAATGAGGAACATCAGAATATGAGAATACAACTTCATCTACATCAAATTTTTTGATTAAATCAACAAGTTCACTCTCGTCAAAAATTGGGATACCTTCAGGATATAAATCTCCTGAGAGTTCTGAAGGATACTTTCGGTCAACTATATCAGGAATTTGAGTAGCAGTAAAAGCAACTACTTCATATGATTCATTGTTTCTATAATAAGTATTGAAATTATGAAAATCTCGACCAGCAGCACCCATTATAAGAATTTTTCTTCTTTTTGTAGCCATTTTAAAAGCCTTTGAAGTTTATATTTCGAACTACTTGGCAGATTTTAAAAAATTTCCGCTTTACCATCAAAATTCTGACAGATTCAAAATACTATTAGAACATCGTATCCTTGAAGCATTTTGAATTACATCATTTCTCAGATTCTTCTATTTTAGAACCATCTACTTTCTTTAATTTCCTTTTAATGTTCCATTGCATCAAAAAAATTACTCCAATTGATAAAAAGAGACCGATAAAGGTAGCAATAATTAATGCAATATTACGAGTGTTTTCAGATAGATTTTGGGTTGCATAATATGCAATTAACATCCCCCCAATACTGAAAATAAAAGGAGTCGTAAAACCCAGAACTAAAATTCTTTTCGTTATAACTGGAGGTTTGTCTTCTTCCATATCAGCATGCTTTATCTTTTAGAATAATTAAGAGTTTCGTCAAAATAAGGAGAATTTAGTCATAACTTAAAGAAAATTGATTACAGATTATTGTTATTACATGAGACGCTAGATAATCTGGTTTTCCTAAACTAAGTGGGACTACATCAAGATTTGATAAAACCTGTTCTTGTGTTTCTGATAAGTCATTTTGACTACCTAACACAAAACACAATTCTGTAGTTTGATTAATTTCTGCCGTAAATTCTTCTAAAGGAATTCCATCAGGTGTCAAATAATATATGGTTGCGGTTTCAAAAAAGATTTTCATAAGGTTTTCAAAATTAATAGCAACAAATCTAAAAAAAGAATCCATAGGTTTAGTAAACATATCCAGCAATGTTAGTACAGAATCTAATTCACTTTTAAGTGTGCGTGGGAGTTTGTTCAATTGAATATACAATGCAATTTGCTCTTCTGGATGTGAAAGATAAAGGACAAGATTCAAATCAGATTTGAGTCTTTCTTTCCATCTATCAAGATTAAGTAAACATCTAGCTAAGACATCAAATCTTTCCTGACCCCCCACTACTGATCTGATGTTTTTCCTTGTTGTAGTTCTAATTGTGGAAGATATTACTACAAATGTTAGCATAACTTTAAACTCCAAAAATAAAAGGTAAGAGAGCAAAAAATGGATAAGAAGAAAGATTTAACCTCTTCGATCATCTTTTGATCTGATATTTGTTCTTCCTTTATGAACTGAGCAAGATATACAATAATAGACTATTTTCTTTTGTCTTGGTATTATTGTACCTTCATCTCTTAGTTCTTTTGCCAATCGATAGTCAACTGCACTAGAGTATACAGAGAATTTTTTCGCTTTATCTGAAGGAACAATTTTCCCACATCCATGACACTGGACTCCAGAAGCTCTTCCTCTTTTACCTCCAGACCTTCCTCCCGATTTTCTTTTCTTTGGCATTTTAAATTTCCACCTTCATCGTGCAATACCTAAACTTCTTGCAAAATTATAATTTTTAAGGTTGTTGAAAAATGAGTGACTTTTGAGTAGTCTAATTATCGGAAAAGAGTTTTTTATATACATCACCTAGATATGATTCTGCTTCATCCATCACTTCTTGACCAAATTTAGTAATAACATAATATTTTCGGTCTATTCGTTCAACACTATTAGTCCTCTCTGTTTTCTCCACCAATCCTTCTTTCTCTAACAAATACAATATTGTATAATTCGTAACAGTTGCAGGACTAAATCCAAAGTGTTCTTGGATTTCTTGTTTTAGTTGATAGGCGTATTTCGGTTCAGAACGAAGTAATTTTAATATCCAAATCCACAATAAATCTATTGTAAGATTCTTCTCCAACCTCTGAAAAGCTTTTGATTCTCGTGGATTGTGTGAATTATTTATTTTTTCTGAAGAATTCATCCATTAATCAATTGTAAGCTTGTTTAAAAAATTTAAGTAAAAACATAAAAGAAGAGGAATTATTTTAATGGAACATAAAGTGAAGATCTTGTAGCACCAATTCCAGGAGCACCGTGTCTAACAACTTTTGTACTTGGTGAGAATTCTCCTAGCAAGTGTCCTATCATTTGAGGTTGTATCTCAATTTCCAAGTATTCACGACCATTATAAATAGCAACTGTAGCTCCAACCATCTCTGGTAATATTGGCATGTCTCTTACATGGGTTCTTACAACGATTTTTTCTCCTCGTTCATTAGCCTCCATTGCACGTCTAATATCTTCTAAGAGCTTTTTCCTACGTGGAGTCCAAAATTCTTGTCGAGATAAACTTCTTCTTCTCCTTGAAGGTAATAAGTCCAATATTTCATCCATAGATTTTTGTTTCAATTCTTCTAGTGTGAAACCCCTATACCTAAACTTACGACTAGACACTGTATTCTACCGAGTTGATAGCCCAATTTGTTATTTTAAACCTTTTGATTTTAGTTCTCATTAAATGAAAGCAAGATATCAAATCAATAGAACATGATTCATTATCAACCAGCCTATTAAGACAAGAAAAAGAGAGAGAAAAATTGGAATAGGAAGACCAGGAAACTTTCCATATTTTACTAGCATGTTTTTTGTTATTTGTATTCCAACAAGTATTCCTATAATAGCTGCAAAACCAAGTATTAGTCCTAGATTCTTTGTTACAAAAGTAACGATTGAAGAATAGAATACAAAATCGCCAATTCCTATAGCCACACTTGTTGTGGCTATGTTCTCATTATTTGCAGAAATCGACATATTAGTTTTCTTAAGAAGTTGGTTGATTGGACCTTTGAAAACAGAATAGATATCAAAAAGAGAAATGAAAATAATAAGTGAGAGAAAAGAAGCTATAGGAAAAACAGCTCCAAAAACAGTACCCATAGCAATTCCTAAAATAAAAACCAAGAGATTTTTAATTAAAATATGCGATCTTTCTAAGATAATAAATATAACAGATAATAATCCCACTATAACTCCAATAGCAGCAAAAGCAATTTCGAGCCACATTGAATTGAGGGAAAATGCAAGCTCGAAGAAATACCCATGTACCCAAAAAATGCTAACTGAAGAAATGAGAAAAATGAAACCATAAAAATATTTTAACAATCTAACAAGATTTTTTCTGATTGCTAAAACTATAAGAAATGCACTCACAACCGTAATAGAAACAAGGATAACACCTTCTAAAATCTGAAAAGAATATTCTTCCCCACTTGATGGAAAAAGGTACAAAAAAGACTCTAGTGATGAATAAATGAATCCAATTAAGTAGCTCAAAAACAATAATGGCAGTAAAACAAGAATCATTGGTTTAGTTGTTTTAAAAGCAATTAACAAGAAAGCACCTTTATTTTGAGACATTAATTTCACCGTAAACAACTGTTTAACAAAAATTGTCCGTTATATTGTAATTTGATTTTATACCCTTCATAAAGATAATAATGACTAACACCTACAGCTGAGTACACCCATTCTTTAAGTTCAAGATCATAATAATAAAATATCCAGAAATTAGGAAGTTCTTCCATATAGCCATTCACTCCTCTAATATATACACCAAAGGGGTAGTTTGTAATTGTTAAGTTAGCTACTAAAGTAAAAGCATCAAAAGCAGAACTTCCTTCTGTAACATTAACATAGTATTCAAGATAATTGTCAGTTTCTTTTAAAGCCCCAAAATCTATAATAACTAAAATTTCCACTTCTTTGTCACTTTGATTACGAACAATGTTACTAATATGAAATGAGAGAATGACACTAAGAAAGACAATGAGTAAAAGGGCAAGTACAATAAAAATTATTTTAGAACGTTTCACTTAATCCCTCCTTCTGAACTCATACTTATTTTACTATCATCAGATTCGATAAGAGAAGGTAACATGAGCTGTTTTAATCCTCTAGCTTTGAATGCGGTTACTATCCAGTTAAGTATTGTCTTAGTCATGCTAAATAGAATAAAGTTACTTATGACGTGTGTAATGGTAAAAAATACTCCTTCAGCTAGTAGTAACATAAGATAGCTAATAGCAATTTTCTCCTGAATTACAGCTATCTGAAACCCTATTGTAATCAGAATATCATAAAATAATGCAAATATCGATCCAATTATACCTAATTCCCAGAAAGAAAGCTTCAGAATAACTTTCCTAGAAAGACCAGCAAAAAGAGCAAGAAGAATATAGCAAGCCAATTTAAATATTATGAGATAAGAAGCAGGTCCAACTATTGCAGTCACAATAAATTCATATACTAAAGATACTGAAATTGCAGTAAGCAACCCATAGAAGATTCCAAACATCAAAGAAATCAAGAATATCGTAACTGAGATCAATTCAAAATTCGGAATAAAAACCACAATAGTAGAAAGAACAATTCCCAAACTCCCTAAAGAAGCAGAAATTGCTATCTTTAATATTATTTCTATTCTGTTTGATTGACTTAATTGCTTATTCTTTTTTCTCATGGTTAACATCCGATAAAGTGCTTGCTTGTCATTTCTTTTATTCAACCTATGTTATTATGAAGCTAGAATATATTAGTGCTTTTCCTTCAATAATATTTCACTTCTTCATCTTTTTCTGGTTGTGACAAACTCAACACTTTTCAATAATATAACATGATTTATCTCATGGAAAGAAAACCTTCTTCCGATACTCAGGAATTTCATAAAGTAATTAAAATTGATGTTTTTACTGCTAGTCCTGACGTTTATAATAGTGAAGAAGGAACAACTGGAATGTACTTAGCTGAAATACCATTATTAAATTTTGAATTAGAAAATGGAGAAAATTTTTTGATGACTAATATTCCTACATCAATTGCAGTTGACATAGCTAGAAGATTAAATGGTATTGAAGGAACTGATTCTCGTTTAACAATAGGAGAATTGATACCAGAAATTTGTATTATAGAAAGGATAACAATAGATTCCATAGTTCCATACTCTAATGCTTATCAAGCTACAATAGAGCTGAAATTAGAGGGATTCTCAGAAGTTCATCACTTCCAGATGATACCGAGTCATGCTACACTTTTAGCATTAATTTCCAACACAGACATATATGTTTCAGATAATTTATTACATCCAAAAGATTAGAGAAGCTTTAAATTAAAAGTTCTATTCGATAAAGTATTTAAGCTATACATAAAGCTACGTGTGATAGTAAGAATTTATTGGAGAAAAAAGATGACTACTAAAAACAACTCAGATTCTGCTATAGAAAATCAGAAAGAAGATAAAGAAACTTCGAGTATCAATGGGGAAGATGAAGAAGAGGAGGAAGGAAGAAGTTGGAATAAGATTTTAATTGCTGTTGCATTTGTTTTAGTGGTAGTTATCTTATGGTACGTTTTCAGTATTTGATAGAATCTTTTTCTAATAAAAGAAAAATCATTTAAGTGTTTAGAATAAAATTTGTTTAATCCTCATGGCCGATTCATATATAAAAGTAGAAAAACTGATAAAAACATACTCCTCAAAAGCAGAGGTTTTAGTAGTTTTAAATGGTATAAGTTTTGAAATAAAGAGAGGTGAGATTGTATGTTTATTAGGGACCTCTGGATCAGGAAAAACGACAACTCTTAACTTACTTGCTGGTATAGACAAACCAACTTCTGGTAAAATACTATATGATGGAAATGAGATTCACTCTTGGTCTTTGAATCAGCTTTCATCTTACAGATTAAATGAGATTGGTTTTGTTTTTCAAGACTTTTATTTATTAGAGCATTTAACAGCTCTTGAAAATATTATGATCCCATTAATTCTTAAGGGAGAAACAGAGAATCTAGCAAAAGAATATGCTGTAGATCTTTTACATAATGTAGGTTTGGGGAGAAAAGCATTAAGTTTACCACAAGAATTGAGCTCTGGAGAAAAACAAAGAGTTTGTGTTGCTAGAGCAATAGCTAATGCACCGTCAATATTGATTGCAGATGAACCAACAGGGACACTTGATACAAAAACGGGAGATGAAATTATGGATTTATTGCTAAAACTAGTAAGAAAGAATAAGATGTCGTTAATATATACATCACATGATCCCTATCTTACTAAACTAGCTGATACGGTAATTGTATTACAAAAAGGTAAGATTGCCAAATATTCACAAAAGGAATTTCCTGAAGTTGGATATAATGAAGCAAGTTTTCAATTTCTTATAGGAGACGAAAACAATGAATGAGCTAGACAAATATGTAAGTGAAGGAGAAGATACTTCTAAGTTTAAAAAAGCATTTGCAGTTCTATCATTTAATCTAAAACTTATCTGGAAAAACATAATAAATCGAAGAAAAAGCATCACCATTATCATTCTGGGACTGGTTTTTTCAATGTCAATTCTATTCACAGCATCAATCTGGTCTACTACATCCCAGAAGATTATTGCTGATGACTATTTAGAAACATTAGATTACGAAATGTATGTTTCAACCTTTCTTCCTAATGTCATGCAACCAGTATACTCTTATGTATTAGGTGATTCATTAGTAGAAGATGTTAATTGGTATTATCCTTCTGTGGCTCTATTTAATTTTGAGGATAAACCAGACAATTATACGTGGTATCCTGAGGACCACCAAGACAACATGTCAGATCCATTATCACTAGCAGCAGCTCATATAGTGTCTTCAGTAGCTATGGAAAGGATAAAACTAAATTTAGAGGTTGATGGGAATGCCACATTAAATCAAGGAGAAATAATGATGAGCTATGTTCAAGCTCAACAACTTAGTGTTATTTACAATAAAACCATTCAACCTGGAGACAAAGTTAATGTTGCTATTACTAGATATATTCCAAATACCGATATTGGAGAACATCAAATGGTGTACTATGATATTGGTGATACTACTTTTATAAATTATACAATTTCAGGTATTTACACCTATGTAGGGAAAAACACTATCATAGCTAAAATGCTAGGAGGGATTGGGAATACTGGAGGAGTTCTTTTAGATTCTATCTTCTTTCCTAAAGAGGATCTTAGAATAGAAGATCTCAACATCATGGATTCTAACGGATTGTTACCTAAATTACTTGTTAAGTTAAATAGTCAAGAATTAAGAAAAGCGGGTATAGCAAAGATGCCCGATACAATATATGCACTAAAAGAAAGAATAGAGTTTAGATTTTGGCATGCTTTTGCAAATATTCTTTCTCAAGAGATTCAAACAATGGCAGATGAATATACAAGAAGTTTTGGCTCAACCGTAGTATTTATACCTACCATAGTGGTCTCAATCATTTTGACAATCCTATCTACGCAAATGACTGTTAGAAAAAGAAAAGAGGAAATTGAATTCTTAAGGTCCAAAGGTGCAGTAAGTGGACAAATAATAATGATGTTTTTTGGAGAATTCCTCGTAATAAGTACGATTTCTTTGATTTTGAGTATTGGAATAGGCATTCTACTTTCCGCACTAATACCATCTTTTGGTTATGATGGATTTTTCAGTGGAGAACTTTTTACAAGATATTTTAGGTATCTAGAAATCTCACCATATTATATAGAGATTTTTACGGTTTTGGTTTTAGGGATTTATCTAGGTATGACTTTGTTCAACGTTATAACTTTTGTAAGAAAAGATGTTCATGAATCACAGATTATGACTAGAAGGGGTCAAAAAATAATTAGTACGGTAGTAAAAGTAGGATCCTTTGTTTTAATATTAGCGGGATTTATCTTCCTATTGATTGAATATTTCAAGACTGTATCTGGAGAGTCAGATTTCGGTTTTAGTAAAATATCAATTAGTATTCAAACGTTAATAGTGTTTATTGCTTTATTATTCTTCATCTGCTATTTCATTTCCAAAGGACTAAATAGATTGATTAAAAAACTTGGAAAGGTCTATAATTTTATTTTTAAGAAAAACTCTTTCTTGATTTTTAAGAATCTCACACGTCAGAGAAAAAACCTTACTGACCTTACATTCTTTTTAATTTTAACAATATGTCTTCTAACGACTTTAGTGACCCTTAGATCTTCAGTTGTTCGAAATAATAACCTTGAGAACGACTATAGAATGGGGGCGGACATTCGGATAGACTCGTTTATTCCTGTAAACATTTCATACATGGAAGAAACCTTGGGACAAATAGAAGGTATCGAGAGTATTACAGGTTTTCAAACAACCAGAGCAGTCTGGGGAACTCAAATACAAATTGAGGTTTTTGGAGTTGAACCTGAAAAATTTCTGGAAATTGGTCGATGGACTGATACGAGTTTTGTAAACCAGTCAGCTGAACAAGGACTTATGGCTTTAAACGAAACTGAAAAAGGGATTATTATCAGCGAGTATCTTGTCAGTAGATTAGACTTACAAGTAGGTAATGTAATCGAAGTTTCAGGTTTCACTGGTTCAGGAGAAGTTCAACTCTTGACAATTACTGGAGTAATCAAATCAGCTCCCGGTTTAGGAATAGCCCATGGATATGATCCAAAGATGAATCGAGAAACTGATGATTGGGTTTTCTTGAATAAAGAAGTGTTAATTAATGACTTAAACGCACAAAACGGAACTCTTCTATTAGCATCAGCTAAAGATGGTGCTGATATAAATCGAATAAAAGAAGAAATAGAGAGCCAATTTCCACTTTTAACAGTCAATCCAGATAGAATTAATCCAGATTATATTGGTTATTTCATTGATAGATATATTCCTCCTGTTACTGTTATTCTCTTAGTTGGAGCTATTATACTGAATGTAATGGGAGTAGTTTACATATTAATTTCTACTGATTTTATACTAGGACAAAGAAGAAGAGAGAACGCAGTTTTACTAGCATTGGGAGGAAATCAGACGAAAGTACGAGGATTACTCATCGGTGAAGTTGGTACGTTTCTCACGGTCACAATATTGGTAGGTGCTCCCTTAGGGATTGCAGCAGCTGCATTTTCGCTACTATTTGTAAAACCTCTATTGATAGCAGAAGAAGTAATTCAACTAATATTATACGTTAATGCATTAACACTAATCTTAAGTTTGCTATCATTGGTTTTAGCAGCCTTAGTAGGTATGATACCAATCATTAGAAAACAAATGAAATATGAAATCGTCCAAGAGCTACGAGCTATTGTTTAATAAATTAAGCAAGTAAAAGCTCTCCTCTTGCTTTTTCTAATACTTGATAAATCATGAAATCTTCTGTATCTTTCCAAGAATGATTTATGAATGAGTAATTATTAGGGTTAAAATCTTTTGTTATGGTTGTATGTGGATCTAACATTATGATTTGCAAGTCTGGAAACAAAGACCAGAGAATATTGAAGAGTTCTAGTTTGTCTTTTGGAGGTAAAAGGATTTTCCATAAAAATCCTTTATCTGTTTCACGAAAATCAGATTCAAAAGGAAGAGTAAGTTCTCTAAGTAAATAGATAATCTTTGACATAGCTCTCTGTCCACAAATTGCTTTAAAGACCAACTCATCCTCAAGCCCAAAAAATGATCTATCGAAATCCACATGATAATTTCTAATTACTGACTTGCTCAGAAATTTCTTCCTTCGTGAAAGGGTATATTGCGGTATTCCTAGTTGTTTTGACAGAATAGAATATTTTTGTGTTGGATCAAGTACCAATTCTTTCAAAATCTGAAAATCAAGATAATTCAATTGCTTAAGTACATTCTTATGTTTTTCTCGAGAAATTTTTTGAAAATAATTGAATTGAGGGACATAATCAACAACATCTATATTCTTCTTCCACATATCCCATTTGAAGGACCAAACACTTTTAGTAGGATTCCAAAAAGTTAAGTCAATTCTGGTTTTGATTCCTGGTCCTATTGTAGTTGAATGAACAATTTCCTCAACTAAGTTATTATCTTTTAAATGATTAAGAAAAGAACAGAATAAATCAATTGACCCTATAGGTACATGGACTTTCAAAAAGACACCAGTTATACCCCCATAACATCTTTGTCTAACAACAAGATATGGATGATAATCGAGAATTCGCTCAACAATTTTATATTTATCAATAGAGTTGATTTTAAGAAGAAAGATGTGACTCTCAAGACCTAGTGATTCTGGGTGATATTCAGCATGAAACTTTCTTATTATAGACTCGTCAAGAAGATGCTCTACCCTCTTCTTGACGGTAGGGGCTGACAGTTTTACTTTTTCAGCTAATCTGCTATAAGGGATGATAGGTTCTTGAAAGATTTGATTAAGTATAGCATACTCCTCTGGTCTAAGACTCACATTACTCAAAATTGAATAGACTATAAGATTAAAAAGGATTTGTAAAAAAGAAAAATTGAGAGGATTATTTCCTCTTTCTTATAAATAAACTGCTGGCAAAGATGACAGCTACAGCAATTGGTACAACCCAAGCATATGAAACAGTTGTTGTCGATGTTGGTTCAGGAGGTCTGTACAAAGCGTATTCTACATCAACATTGAAATCATCTGTGTAATTATACTCATCTGTTGACAAAGACCTTAATTTAACGTTCAAATGGTCAAATAAACCAGTTGAAGCATCAAAAGCTAAAGTTGTATTTAGTTTAAGTTCTGTTATGTTTGTTGGTATTGAAATCGGTATCTGACCAGAATCCATTTCTCCGAGAAGATCGGTTAATACAGTTGCATTAACAATTGGAGCATACAAATCTAACTTTGCACTCAGAAAACTGTCATCATATAAGGAATAGACATTCAAATATGTAATATCCATGTAATCACTTATATTTTCCATTATGTCATCTAAGATTATCATTGAACCCACTTGGTCAATTACTTGTCCAAAGTATGCTAGATAATCAGGTATTTCTCCTAAAGATAATGGTAGGGCTACCGGTAGTCCTTGAGGTAAAACAAGTGTTGTTTCATTATCAACTGCTACAGGTAAGAATATGGTTGATGTTTCAGCTAGCAGATTTGTGTTGTTATACAAGTCAAAGGAATAACCAGTATCATTAAAATCATTGAAAACAATACGCATTCTCGCTTCATCTTTGAATTCAAAAGCGAGAGGTGTACCAAATATAGTTAGTTTATTTAATTCATAAACATAGTTTTTATCTATCTCAAAACCCCAAGTTGTCGCAGCATTTGCTGGAGCAATAAAGTTTAACGAGATTAGAATAATTAGAACCCCGCTTGTTATTATTTCTTTTCTTTTCATTTAATCACCGAGTTAAGAACAAGCTTAACTAATATTATAGAAGGACAATTTCCTTTATATACTATTCCTTACTACTACTGAAACATATTCTTAAAAGCACTTTTCCTAAGTCTAGAATAACTTTAATCATCATATGGAGATTTATTTACAATCTTCTTTGCTAAAGATAATACTTGAAGAGCAATTGCTTCATTTACACCTATTTTTTTCATTATTTCTTCTTTTGATGCTTTCGAAAGCTCAGTTAAAGTGGAATACTCTTGAAAAAGTTTTGATACTTTTGCTTTTCCAATCCCCTTAATTTTTTCTAAAGTAGAATTTTCAACAGATTTTGATCTTAACTTCTTATGATAATTTATTGCAAAACGATGAGCTTCATCTCTTATATTCTGAATTAAGCGTTGTACACTGGAATTTTTTTCTAAATTAACAGGTTCATCTGACCATTCAGTATAAATGTCCTCGTTCTTTTTTGCTATACTAATTATAGGAAAATCAACTTTCAGATTCTTGAGTACTTTAAATGCAATATTGAGTTGTCCCTTTCCACCATCTATAACAATCAGTTGGGGAGTTGGATCATCTTTTAGCATTTCAGATTTATAACGTCTAGAGATAACTTCTTCCATCATAGCATAATCATTAGGTTCAGAATAGCTTTTTCGTATACGAAAGCGTCGATAAAGTTTCTTCTGAGGTCTTCCATCTTGAAATACAACACAAGATCCTACCGAATACTGTCCACCAAGTGTTGAAATATCATAGCCATGTATAATCATTGGCAAACTTGGTAGTTGGAAAAGATTTTGCATTTCTTCAAGAACATTTTCTGTTTCTTTTTCATATTTTATATCACGTTTATATTTTCGCAGTTCATTAATAGCATTTTTTTCAGCAATTTCACAAAATTGTTTTGATAAGTTGTTAGTTGGGGATTTAATTTCAAGATTGGTCTTGTTAAAGAATCTAGTAGTAAATTCCTTCTCAAGTAGAATTGGGAAGTTTTGTTTTTCTCTCCCATATATGTACAGCATGACTTCTCCCAATTCATGCAATTCACCTTCTTCTTTTGGAAATATTTCATTGATGATATTATTAATTCGATAGTTCCGAATTTCCATCTTACAAAAAGTTATATCACCATCTTTCTCAGCATAAGCTAGTACATCAAAGTTCTTTCTTTGAGATTTCAAATCTTCTTGAATATTTAAAATGGTTCTCACAGCGTGTATGAGATCTCTAATTGATGCAGCTTTTTCATAATTTGCGTCTTTTGATGCTAACCACATTTCTTCTTCGAGATCATCTAATAATTTAGCAACATCTCCTTTAAGAAATGAAATAACGTTTTTGACAGTTTTTCTATACTCTTCAGGAGTAATATCGTTGTTCCAAGGCGCTAGACATCTTCCCAATCTAGCTCTCATACACCTAATTTTAGTGCCTTTTTCTCTTATTCTTTCGAAATTCTTCCCACAATCACAAATAGGAAATAGCTTCAAAACCAATTTCACAGTCTGTCTAAGCATAGTATTATTTGTAAATGGACCAAAATATACACTCCTACTAACTCTCGGGTCTGTTTCTCTAACAATTAATAATTGAGGAAATTGCTTTTCCATAGTAATTCGGACAAGGAGATTGGATTTATCATCTTTTAGCATACTATTGAGTTTGGGAGACAACTGTTTAATCAATTTCTTCTCCAAAATTAATGCTTCAGACTCGTTTCTGACTAAAACCCAATCAACTCTATTTGCTAACTGCTGAAGTTTATCCTCTTTGGTATCAGAAGTAGTTTGAAAATGTTGTTTTACTCTATTTCTCAGATTTTTAGCTTTTCCAATATAAATTACTTTTTCGTCTTTATCCTTTATAAGATAAACACCAGGTTCTTTAGGAATTGCTTCAAGGTCTGAAAAAAGACTCATTTAGAATTCACCAATTTCTCAAGTTCTTTAATTTTATCTCGATATAGTGCTGCTTTTTCAAAATCTAAAATACCTGCTGCTTCTGCCATCTTTTCTTTTAAATCGTCGATTATATAGAGGAGATCTTCTGAGGTTAATCCTGTAGGAACTTCTATCTCTTCCTCTTCTTTTGGAGTTACTTGCATAAGGTGTTCCACAATAGATTTTACTTCCTTCCTAATTGTCGTTGGCTTAATACCATGTTCTTGGTTGTATTTTTGTTGAATACTCCTTCTCCTATTGTTTTCACTTATTGCTTCTTTCATGGAATCTGTTAGTTTATCAGCATAAAGAAGAACACTACCATGTACATTCCTACTTGCACGACCCATAAGTTGTATTAATGAACCTTTTGATCTCAAGAAACCTTCCTTGTCTGCATCAAGTATTGCAACCAGAGAAACTTCAGGTAGGTCCAAACCTTCTCGTAAAAGGTTAATTCCAACAACAACATCATACTTCCCTAGTCTCAAATCCTTCAAAATCTCAATCCGATCGAGAGTATCCACTTCATGATGCAGATAAATAGATTTTATATTCATATCTAGTAAATAATCCGATAATAATTCTGCACTTTGTTTCGTTAAAGTTGTAACTAAAATTCTTTCACCTTTTGCTACTCGTTGGTTTATTTCACTAACCAAATCGAGTATCTGACCTTCAGTTCTTCTTACTTCTATTTTAGGATCCACTAAACCAGTTGGACGAATAATTTGTTCAACTATTTTTTTAGAATTTTTATATTCGTATGGACCTGGAGTAGCACTAGTAAAGATAACAGTTTTCATGTATTTTTCTGTTTCATCAAACCTTAAAGGTCGATTATCAGCTGCTGAAGGAAGTCTGAAACCATGATCGATTAAATTCTTCTTTCGTGAATAATCTCCTCCATACATCCCATGAAGCTGAGGGATAGTGAGATGGGATTCATCAATTATTAGAAGAAAATCATCTGGGAAATGGTCAAGAAGAGTGAAAGGTTTTTCTCCTGGTTTTCTTCTATCAAAGTGTCTTGAATAATTCTCAATTCCTGAACACCCACCTGTTTCTCTCAATAATTCTAAATCATAGAGAGTTTTTTGTCTTAATCTATGAGCTTCAACCACTTTATTCTCTTTATTAAATTCTGCTAGTCGTTTATCAAGTTCCAGTTTTATATCTTCTAAAGCAGATTCAAAGAAAGCATCATTTGCAAGATATTGAGTTCCTGGAAAAATAGACATCTGTGGATATTCCTTTATTTTCTCTCCTGTAATGGGATGCCTTGCAGTTAATCTCTCGATTTCATCCCCAAAAAATTCAATTCGGTAAACATAATCGCCATATAAGGGGAAGATATCAATAGAATCTCCTCTTACTCTGAAACTTTTTCTTTCAAGAGCTACATCGTTTCTTTCATATTGATTCTTCACTAACTCTAACATAAGGTCTTGACGATCCAGAGTATCACCTACAGCCAAAGCTATTCTTCGAGAGCGATATATATCTGGAGGTCCTGTACCATAAATGCAGGAAACAGTTGCACACACAATTACGTCCTCTCGTGTTGCTAAAGCTTCTAAAGCAGTATGTCTTAACCGCTCAATTTCATGATTGATATCTACATCTTTTTCAATATACAAATCTTTAGAAGGCAAATATGCCTCAGGTTGGTAATAATCGTAAAAGGAAACATAGTAATTAACACTAGCTGTAGGAAAAAGTGTTTTGAATTCGCCAAATAATTGTGCAACAAGAGTCTTATTAGGTCCAATTATCAAAGTTGGTTTTTCAATTTGGTCAATAACATGAGTCATAGTAAAGGTTTTACCTGATCCCGTTACACCAAGAAGAGTTTGTTTCGCATATCCTTTTTTTATTCCTTCAACAAGTTCCTCTATAGCTTTTGGTTGGTCTCCTCTTGGTTTTAAGGAGGTTTCCACGTCTAAAGGCATTGTTAGTTCACCTATCCTTTGTTGATTAAAAAGGATGTTTATCTGATAGAAAGATTTCATATTATAAAGGAGCTATTTTGAGTTCGATGTGATTCGTCAGTAATACACTGTTTAAAGAAGTTAAAACGCAATATTAAAGTATGGAATTCGTTAATTACTTTGACATTCCTAAGAAAGAACTAGAAAATCAAAGCATTCTAAGCTATTTAGCTGA
>Ga0307444_1000016_pt1 | contig 80314 bp, 84 predicted proteins | sample SalMarSW160340MG_FD_202145 | JGI IMG/M metagenome (GOLD analysis project Ga0307444, IMG submission 202145) | Salt marsh sediment microbial communities from the Plum Island Ecosystem LTER, Massachusetts, United States - SW1603-40 | ecosystem: Environmental > Aquatic > Marine > Intertidal zone >...
CTAATGCTATTAAATTCGTAATGTATTTTAATTGATTTTTAACAATATCAAATTCAGATTCAAGACCATTCAAGGGACGAATGATTGAAGCAAATTTGGACATTCTATTTTGTATTTGATTTAAAAGACCTATTGTTGTTAGACAACTCTTATTTGAAGAGACTGAATTTCGTAACATTGTTGACAATTTATTTTTTATATTGCTTAATTCATTTTTGAGATTATTTTGGAACACCTCATGATTTTCGATTAGATTTTTATAATTTGAATGAGCAATTTTTTGTGAGACTCTTAATCCTCCTACTTGTCCTGCATTTAATGCTGCTCCACCAGGTCTATAAATACCATGACTACCATTAATCTCACCTATAGCAAAGAGATGTTTAACCGTTGTTGACTCCCACCATAAATCACATGATATTCCACCGTTAAGATGCTGATTACATACTGCTATTTCTAGAGGTTCCGATGCGATATCGATACCATGCTTATGGTATACATTAATAGCTTGCTCATTCAATGTTCTTAAGCGATCAATTGGTATATCCCCTAAAGAATTAGATTTGTATAAATATTCTTTTGCTATGGGGTGGAGCTCATCTAAACTGAAATTGTTGGGATTTTTTGTATAATCTAAGAAGACTCGTCTATTGAGTATTTCTATTTCATGGAATACAGCTAAATCAATTAGAGAAGAACTAGATCCTTCGATCAATGTAGCATTAAAAGGCCATTGATAGCCCTTTAGGAAAATTGCTTTTGATAGTTCCCTAAAAGAAGGAAAAACATCAAGGAGGAATTCTCTTTCGATATTATTATCATCAATGGAAAAATACCGCGGAATCACTTGTTGATATGAACCAGAAACATTCCAACGAAATTTAGTCGATGCCAATCCAAATTGAGATTCTGTTAAATTTTGTAATTTACAACCCGCTTCAATAGCTAAACTCGTCGTTCCTTTCTGAGATTCTGGATAAACTGAATTTTTATATAATATTGCTGGACCTCCAGTAGCGATAATTATATTTCTTGTTTTAAAAATTCTTAATGAACTGAGTAAAGTATCGATATTCTTATTATTTGAAAGTTCATTTAAATCAATACAGATTAATCCAATTGCTTCTGGTTTTTCAGCAGTATCATCAACGAGTATTTTTATGGCATAATGTTTGTCAAAAATTTTTATGTTTTTCTCTTTAACTGCGTTTAATAGGCATTCCCCCATTTTTTGAGAAGTAAAAGGACCAATTGATGTTGCTCTCTGTTTAGGATCATTATCAGTTTTGTATCCTACAAATCCTCCATATTCATCATATGGAAAAGGAACCCCCAATTGAACTAAATGAAAAAATTCTCTAATTGAATTGGTCGCTTCAATTAAGGCAATATCACCATGCATGGCACCTCCAGCATAAAGATCCTTAGCCAATTCATAAGGAGAATCACCTTGATCTCCATAAATTGACATTTTATAATATGTCTGTTTATCGGAACCAGCATTAAATGAAGTTCCACCACCTAATTTTTCGGTGATTATTGCGATTTTTGAAGTATCTATACCTTCTTGCGCTAAATGAACAGCACAATTTAATCCAGCAGCACCAGATCCGATTATTATTGCATTAAATTCTTTAATTTCAGGGTCTTTGATATTAAAATCATTCATATTTTATTATAATGCTAGTTATATATAATACAAAAATTTGATTATTATTTGTTGTTAAAATGAATAAAATCTATAATTGGAAACTAAAAGATACTGTTATTATTGATCTTTTTTATATAATATCTTTTATTGGGATTATAATTTTACTTGGTATTATTTCAATCATCTATTTAATGATTTTCATTTTTTTTTATATTTTAATGAATTTATTAATAGCAATTATTTGTCATGAGTGTCCTCATCAAGGTAATTTCTGTCCTGGAACTAGTCAATTACTATTTGGTGCTTTACTCTCAAAAAAGTTGATTAAAAAAGAAAAAATAAGCCGAAAAATGATGAGAATTACTTTAATATTTTATACCTTAATAGGAATGGGTAATTTTATTTTTAGCTTTATCGTGATAATTATTTCATTATGGTCATCTTTATTTTTGATTACATTAATCCCTCCCTTTTGCTTCCTCATATATGCAACAATAACATGGCCAATTCTATGCCCAAAATGTAGTAATAAAGAGAATTGCCCAGTAAGAAATTTTAAAAAATATTTTTAATTCTTAATAAAAAATCATAATCGGTGAAGATGAAATCCTCCATCTATATCCAGAACTGTGCCTGTAGAGAATGGTATTAAACCGCTTACGATAGCAATTACCGGTTTAGCAATATCAATTGGTTTTCCCCATCTTCTAATTGGAGAAATGCCTTCATTTATTAATTTATCATATGTATCATGCCTAGGTTTTGTTAAAGGGGTATCTATTATACCAGGAGATATTTCAAACACCGGAATTCCTTCTTCAGCTAATCTTACAGCAAAAAGTTTAGTCATCATTGTCATTCCCGCTTTGGAAATACAGTATTCCCCCCTATTGAGTGAAGCTGTGTATCTGTTTATAGAAGATATATTTATAATATATGGTTGGTAATCATCCTTGAGAGTCTTCTTAAGCTCAATCATCCATTTAGCTATAGTCTGAGTTAAGAAAAATGGACCCTTAAGATTGATTTCCATTACTCTATCGTAGGATTCTTCTGTCATTTCTAACATTTCCCCTCTTTTAATAGGTCCAACTCCTGCATTATTCACTAACACATCTATACGATTGAATTTTTTCTTAATTCCATCAACCAACTTCTTTCGATCTTCCTTTATCCCTACATTAGCTTGAATATAAAGATATTTATCTTCTAACTTCTCTTTAAAAATATATCTTAGGTTATCATTATAATCTAATGGCAACTCTTTAGTTGAAGCCCCATTTATGACAACTGAAAATCCAATGTTGGCGAGCTCTAAAATAATACTTTCCCCAATTCCATGAGTACTGCCAGTTACTAATGCCACTTTTTTATTATCTTTATCCATAAAATACTATTTATTTGAGTTTATTAAAAATATTTTCAAATGAGCTCCAAAAAAGTGAATTTAAAAGAATAAATATAAGAATATATCTATCTTACTATAACACTCTAATTTAAAAAAATAAAAATTATTAAATGATTCAAAATGAGACGATTTGCTAGTATTGATTTTTTACGTGGTATAGCAATTGTTTTAATGGTCTTTTTACATACTATTACTCATGTATTAGACATTAATGGTTTACTCGCTCAGATAGATAATATAGTATTGATTAACATCGTAGCTTTTATCGTATTACCATTTTTAGGAGGATTAGCGGGTTTTTTCTTAATGGTATCAGCTATAGGTAATATGATTAGTATGTACCGACACTTACAAGCAGGAAGAAATGTGAGAGATTTAGTGATAAGGCAGATAATGGGGGGCATCTTACTTTTAATTTTTGCGATGATATCCGAGAGTATTTTAGGTATCCATGGTGCGATTGCAAACTTAATGAAATCGTTGGATAATGTTTCAGCATGGGATTGGCAAGTGATTCTTTATCGTGGGTATCACTTTGAAACAATTCATACAATCGCTTGGTGTATAATTCTTAATGGTGTTGTACAAGGAATTCTTTCTAGGAATGATGGGTGGAAAAATCCAAGAAGACTTATAAAAATCTATATTATCTTGATCGTAGGTATCGTGGCACTCACGCCTCTTATGTGGTGGTTAGTTGATTTAGCAATTCCAGGTTATCCGTTCCTTACATGGCAGCCTTTAACTGATTATAAACAAATTCTTGTTCAATATCCTTTTATAGGGAAATCTAAATGGTGGGAATTTATAACACTATTCTTTTTCAATGCTTTAGCTGGAAAAGAAGAACCTCTCTTTCCTTACTTAGCAGTATCTTTTATGGGTAGTATAGTAGGAATCATTTTAGCTCAAAATAAAAAAGAAGTTCGACATAATTTCCCCAAAAGAGTGATGCAAATAGGATTTATAATTTTTTTCATTGGTATCATTGGCCTTATTATCAATTTTGCCATTATGGGTATTAGTGCAACGTTAGATATCTGGATACAACTTCCATTTCATCGAAATTGGGTTCCTGAAAATGGTGTGCCATTTCTGGGGTGGCTTTTCCAGTTTATGAGCCTAAATGGAGCTGCAATTTGTCTTATTATGGTTGTAGTTCGTGTAGTTGAATTTAGAGGTCGTGGTAAAGAATTCGCTGATAAAACACGATTCTTCCGCCGATTTGGATTCGTCGCTTTCACTATTTATAATATTCAATGGCTCTACTTTCTAGTTTGGTTTATAATCTCCTCAACTATATATGGGCACCCATACCTACAACTTGATTGGGTAGGAACTTTTCTAACGATGGCTATAACTTTCTTAATTTTACATGGTATTTTGCTCGCTTGGGAAAGAGTAAAATATATCGGAAGCTTAGAATGGACTATAGGTACAATTTCAGCGCAGATCATTCCTGCTAGGAAAGTAGATGATCAGAAATGGTGGCAGTCAGGACAATTAAATGTTGAAGAAGCATTTTATAATGCTGAATGGTTAAATGTTATAGAAAAGGATGAGATTCGACATGATTTACAAGCAGATTCTAAATTTGCTTACAAGATGTCTTTCTTTGGTTTTCTCTTTTTCCCAATTTCATTTATTACATATATTATAGCAAGAGGATCAAAAAGAACTGAACAAGATAACACCTATAATAAGCGAGCACTAATAATTTCGCTTACGGGCATTGGATTTTTCTTAGTGTGGTTAATTCTCTCATGCTTATTTAGCTTGGCAGATCTAGGAATATCTCTTTAAAAATAATTTCAAATCGTAAAATTTACTTTAAATCTTCTTTTTTTTTAATTATCTTTAATGTTATTACAATTTTAGTTGGGGATAAAGTGGATGATTGAAATAAAAAAAGGTATGACTAAAAAAGAAATTGAAGAATACATTGATCATGTTCTTAATCAGATGAGTTTGGAAGAGAAAGTTAACCAAATGAAAGGAAAAAGATTTTTATTTAAAGTAATAGAAGATAGAGGAGTAGGAAAACGAACATATGACGGAGCAGGTTCCAAGAGGTTTAATATTCCATCTTTTGAGTTTACGGATGGACCCCGAGGAGTTGTTATACAGGGTTCTACTTGTTTTCCCGTGTCAATGGCGCGAGGAGCATCCTGGGATCTTGATTTAGAGGAACGTATTGGTAATGTAATTGGGAGAGAAACACGAGCTCATGGTGGTAATCTTTATGGAGGAGTATGTATCAATCTATTACGTCATCCTGCGTGGGGCAGAGCTCAGGAGACTTATGGAGAGGACCCATTTTTGATTGGAGAATTCGGGGCTGCCTTAACCCGAGGCGTACAAAAGCATAATGTCATGGCAACTGCTAAACATTATGCAGCAAATAGCATTGAGAAAGCACGATTTAAAGTAAATGTGAAAATGGATGAGAGAACTCTTCGTGAAGTATATCTTCCTCATTTCAAACGATGCATTGATGAGGGATGTGCCACCATAATGAGTGCATATAATAAGGTTCGTGGTAAGTACTGTGGACACAATGATTATTTATTACGTAAGATTCTAAAAGGAGAATGGGGTTTTAAAGGATTTGTCCACTCTGATTGGATGGACGGAGTAAAAGACACTGTTGGGGGCGTAACTGGAGGACTAGATGTTGAAATGCCTCGAGCTAAATATTACAAGTATAAAAAAATTAAACGTGCTCTAGATCAAGGTGAAATTACAGAAGATATGATAAATGATGCGGCGAGGCGCGTAATGAGAACAATTTTAAATTATACTACAAGAGAAGATACACAAAAATATGGTCAGGATCTAATCGGATGCAAAGAACACTATAAAATAGCCTTAGAAGCTGCAGAAAAAAGCATGGTTCTTATTAAAAATGATAATAAAATTTTGCCTTTGGATAAAAATAAAATTAAGAAATTGGCGATATTTGGAAAATATGCTAATGTAAAAAATGTAGGAGATTATGGTAGTAGTAATGTATCAGTTAAAGAAGTTAGCACCCCTCTAAAAGGTATTAAAAATTACTTAGGAGATTCTATAGAAATAATTAGTAGTAATGGAAAAGATCCTGTTCGAGCGAAAGAAATAGCTAAAGAAGCGGAGGTATCGGTTATTGTTGTTGGATTAAATTGGAGGGATGAAGGGGAATATATTAAGGAATTAAGAATTGGTGGGGATCGTGACAATCTTTCCTTACACGATAAAGACATTGAATTAATTAAGGCTGTTGCTTCTGAAAATGAAAACTGCATAGTTGTCCTGATTGGTGGTAGCGCAATTACTATGGAAGAATGGAAAGAGCAAGTACCTGCCATATTAATGGCTTGGTATTCTGGTGTAGAAGGAGGTAATGCTTTAGCAAAAATATTATTTGGAGATGTCAATCCAGGTGGAAAATTGCCTTTTACAATTCCTAAAGATCCTAAAGATTTACCCTATTTTGATAAAAACGCTGAGGAGATTGAATATGGATACTATCATGGATATACTCTTTTTGATAAAAATAGATATGAACCTGCATTCCCATTTGGATTCGGGCTAAGCTATACTACATTTTCTTATAGTGACTTACAAGTTGAAGTAAAGGATGATAAAGTTATAGGTACAATAGATGTTAAAAATATAGGAAAAGTAGCTGGAGATGAGGTAGTACAACTATATATTGGGTTTGAACAGTCTCAAATTGATCGTCCTGTAAAGCTTTTGAAAGGATTTACACGAATCAATTTAAAACCAAATGAAACAAAAAATATAAAAATTGAAGTTCCAAAGAAAAATCTTTCATGGTATAATCCAGAATCTAAATCATGGGAGATTGAACAGATAGAATATACCCTTTATATGGGGGGTTCATCTAGAATTGATGATCTCTTATCAATCCAATTTCACTTATAAAATCTAAATTAAAAAAATCTTTTTATAATTTTTCAATTTGTTCTTTTTTACCAGTTTCAGAAGATTTATATAATGCAAATATTAATCTGAGGGCTTTAGAACTTTCTTCTATTGTATTAAAGTAAGGTTTATCGTAAAGAACCCATTCTGCAAAAGCTTTTACTGATCTTCCGAAATGGGAAAAACCTTTTACATTTTTTTTAATTTTAAAATTTTTAACGCCTTTCCATTTTAAAGAAGACTTTGGCCATGGTCCTTTGTAATAACATCTTCCTTTATTCCCAAAGATTTGTAATTCTACTTTATCCTTAAACATACCAAAGGGAGGTTTTACAAACATTGAATTATTTATTTGAGCAGACATACCGTTTTCAAATTCAATTATACCAAATGCAAGATCTTCTACTTCTAAATTTTTAAATTTCTTAGTATAAACCTTGCCTATTACAGAAATAGGGTCACCAAAAGCCCAAATCATAATATCTAACATATGTGAACCATGTATTAAGAGTGTTCCACCACCAGCGGTCTCCTTTTTTGTTCGCCAAGGTCCTTTTTCAAAGTAAAATTCATTTCTACTAAAAAAAACATTGCAATTAGTATAATATATCTCTCCCAAATGGTGTTTTTGAAGGGCAGATACTAAACGAGAACAATTATGATCATAACGATAATTATAATTGAATCCTAACTTTAACTTGTGGTATTGATTATCTAGATTTTTTATTTCTCGAGCATCTTCTATTGAAACTGTTACTGGTTTTTCGCATAAAATATGCTTTCCATTTTCAAAAGCTTGTTTAATCATTGGTTTATGCAAGTAATGAGGAGTAGCAATATATACAACGTCAATATCTTCATTCGCAAACATGGTTTCAGCATTAGTGTATGCATGATTCTTATCAGCAACTTTTTTCGCTCGATTTAAATCTAAATCAACTGCCGCAACAATTTTGGTATTTTTAATAATTTTAGAAACCAGTTTATATGTTCCTGTTATCCAACCACATCCAATAACACCCACCTTTACATATTTATGGCTTTCGATAACAAAACACCTTTTTTATTGTTCTTTTAATACCCATATCACTGAGTTTTTAATGATTGTACGAAAAATCTCATTTTTTAGAGCCCTTGCTTGATGACCTAATGCACAAAATGCTACTCTCCCTTGCCCATAAGTCTTTACCCAGATTAGTGGTTCAGGATTAGGATCTTCTTCGTCATGATAATAAGCTTCAGCTAAAACTTTCATATCACCTTTCATGGAGAAATCATGACGATAAGGCTCATCAAAAAAAGTAAAGTCATCTAAATTTTTTGTGATTGGATGGTTTTTATCTATAATTTTGATATCTATATTGCGTTTCTTTTTATGACCAGTAAATCTTCCTCCAATCATTTCATAATATTTAGCGTGTTGTTTGAAGGATGCTGAAGCGCCATGCAGTCCTACAAAACCTTTTCCACTTGAAATAAAATCTAACAAATTTTTCTCTTGTTCTTCTGTAAATTCACCGAATTGGGTAAAAAAAATAGTTGTAGCATACTCAAAAAAGTCTCTATTTTTAAAAATCTCGATATCCACATAATTATCAACAATATATTCATTCAAGATTTCTTTGAAATAAGAATAAGTCTTATCCTTTTTGAAATACCTACCCCTTTGACATAGTAAAATTTTCTTTTTAGCCATAAATCATCATAAGAAAAAATGAAAAGTTCTTTATTAAGGGTTCTCTAATTATAATGTAATGAGTTTTAATCCTTCCCACATGCAATTTGAACCATTTACTTATAAGAGTTTAGATGATTTAAAGAATAAGGTTATGGAATTACATTTAGATATTCCTTTCTATCCTAGAGTTGAAATTTTACAGCAAAGAATAAACATTGCTAAAAGATTTGTCCCCAACAGGTTATCCATCCAACCAATGGAGGGTTTTGATGCTAATCCAGATGGAAGCCCGGGAAAACTAACTTATAGAAGATATGAACGGTATGCAAGAGGGGGAGCAGGATTAATTTGGTTTGAGGCAACAGCAATTAGTCATGATTGCCGCTCAAATGCACATCAATTAGTTTTAACTGAAGAAAATTCTGATAAATTTAAAGAATTTGTCTCATATATAAGAGATATTTGTAATAAAACTTTGAGAGAACTAGGATTTTTAAATGATTGTGTTCTAATTCTCCAATTGAATCATTCTGGAAGATATTGTGTAAGAAAGGGTAAAAAATACCCAATAAAAGCGTTTCAATATGCTGAATTAGATAAAGCTAGAGGTCTTTCAGAAAAAGATGGTATTATCATATCTGATGAAGATTTAAAAGAGTTAGAAGATATTTGGGTTCAAAAGGCGATTTTAGCAAAAAAAGTAGGTTTTGATGGTGTAGATATAAAAGCTTGTCATGGTTATTTAATTCATGAATTATTAAGTTCAAGAATTCGTAAGAATTCTATATATGGTGGAATTAGTTTTGAAAACAGAGCAAGATTCTTTTTAAATATTATAGAAAGATTGAATAAAGAATTTATGAATGAAAGTAACTTCTTATTAACTACCCGAATGAGTGTATACGATTGTATTCCTTATCCATATGGGTTTGGAGTGAAACCAGTAGAAAATGAAAAATTTCCGGCTTCTATTGATCTTATTGAACCTATTGAGCTAATAAATAGGCTATATAATATAGGGATAAGATTAATTAATATAACTGCTGGAAATCCTCATTACAAACCTCAGATTACACGTCCATTTGATACACCTGTAAAAGGAGGTATTTTACCAAATGAAAATCCTTTATTTGGTGTGAGTAGACTTTTAAACTTAACATCTTTAATTAAAAATCATTTGCCAAATGATATAATAATTCTAGGATCTGGTTATTCCTATTTACGCCAATTTGCAGGTTATATTGCAGCAGGTTTGACCCATGAGAAAAAAGTTGATATTTGTGGTTTTGGAAGGATGGCACTCGCAAATCCTAACTTTCCTAAACAGCTTTTCCAAGATGGAGTTGTTGATAAAAAACAGACTTGTATTACATGTTCAAAGTGCTCTGAATTCATGAAGCTTGGAAAAAATGTAGGATGTGCCACAAGAGATCCTCAATATAAGAATTAACCATTTCTAGAAAAAGGTATTTTAAGACATAAATCGAATTTAAAATAGCAAAATTTAGTAAAATTTTCTTACTGGAAAATAATGATAAAATTAAAATATCAGAAGAAAACAATTAAATGGTTATTCTATTCTATAATAATTTTAATTGGTATAACTTCTTTTTGGAAAATTATTATTTCGAGTAGTATAGGGGGTTATTTCATATTTATTGGTTTTGGAATGTATTGTCTATCATCATATGGTGTTTCTAATAATATTGTAATAATTTTATTTGTAATTTATTTATCCTGTAAAATCTATAGGATAAAACGACCTGAAGTTAGTAAAAGTAAGAAATTTCCAAAATTATTTTTCATTTTTATTATTTTAATTTTACCACAATTCTTTCATTCCAGACAAGATAAAACAAGCCCAAACATAAGCCAAGGTCAATGGGAGTTCTCAATGAGGACTAATTTTAATCGCAGTTTCGATTTATTTGAAACGTTTAACGCTACAGATGGATATAAAGAACGTCAAAGTATATATTTAAATGATAGCAAAAACAGCGAAGATGTTTATGCACAAGTATGTCGGGTTTATTTAGGGTTGAATGTAAGTGAATATAGTCTTGAAACTTCCCTTTATAAAATCTATAGTTTTAGAGACACCTTAGATTTTACATTAAACAATCTCTTACGTTTAATATATATTGATATTAATAGGAATATTTTGAGTCCATCAATAAGGAACAAAGTTATTGATGCCTTTGGTAAAACTAAATATTGGTATACAGAGCCTACTAAAGATGATATGATATTTTATACTGAGAATCATCAGATTCTTTTTCACACAGCAGAATTACTAATTGGTCAACTTTTTCCTAATGATACGTTCGTTAATTCAGGCATGACTGGGTTGGAACATGTAAATCATGCATTACCGCTTGTAAAAAGATGGCTTGATTGGCGAGCACAATTTGGTTTCTCAGAATGGCATTCAAATACATACTACACAGAGGATATTGCAGCATTAGTTAATTTAGTAGATTTTTCAGAAGACCCTGAAATCGTCTATAAAGCAGCGATGGTTTTGGATATTATTGCTTTTGACTTTGCCAATAATTATTATAAAGGTAGATATGCAACTACTCATGGTCGCTGTTATGATAGAACTAAAGTAGGAACCAGTATTGTATCCCCTGCTTCTAGAGATAGTACGTCTGAATCGGTTTGGATAATGCTCGGTATTGGAGATCATAACCCCTTTGATAATAGTAATCTTGCTGCTATTGCTTTGGCTACTAGTGATTATTATGCTCCTCCGCCAATTTTGGAGGATATTGCTAATAATGCGACTTTATATAATGAACATAAAGAGCGAAATAGCATAGATATGGATGAAGGTTCAATATACAATCTAAACTATAATGAAGAAGATCTTATGTTCTGGCTTGGAATGTCGGCAGTCCTCTCTTCACAAACTATAAAGGAAGTCTTTAATCTAGTAGAAAAATATAATATAAAATCGGATACTATGTACGGTCCCCAAATAATTGCTGATTTCTTTAAAGTGTCAGCATTTTTAAATGGTATACCATTAAGCTCATATTCAGAAAAATTGAAATTAATTACTCAAGGTATTTGTTTGGAATCTTCAAATACTTATACATATAGAACACCTTATTACCAACTTTCTGGTTCCCAGGACCATCAAAAAGGGATGAATAGTTATCAAGAACATATTTGGCAAGCTTCTTTAGATGATGATGCTTTTGTATATACTAATTCACCGGGAGGTCTCACAAAAGATTTAGAGCAGAATTATGTTGGAGGATGGAATCCTCGTGCCACATTATATAAGAATGTTGGAATTATTCAGTATGACCGTGAAACTTTACCATTAGAAGGAGAACTTCTTATCTACTTTTTAAATCTATTTATGGGTAATAAATTTTACCAACATGCATACTTTCCTCGTTGGGCTTTTGATGATTGGGAACAACATGGCAAATGGACATTTGGTTCTGAAGATGATGGATATGTTGCACTATATTCTTATATGGACACTTATTGGGCTTCAGATTATGAACTTCGAGTAGAGGGTTTTAAAAATCTATGGATAGTTGAATTAGGAAGTGTTGATGAATACGGGTCTTTTGCCCAATTTATATCGGATATTCAGCAATCTCAAGTTCAAGTCATACCACATGCATTAGGGTATAGTGTACGATATTCCTCTCCCTCTCAAGGATTAATTAGTGTAGCTTGGGAAGGTTCAATGGAAGTAGATGGTAGTGAAGTTGATTTGGGTCCTTATCCTCGATTTGAGAATGATTATTGTTATCAAGACTTCGATACTAAAAACACTCTCATAAAGTTTGGCGACCAGAGCTTAGTCCTCAATTTCGATATTGCTTCAAGAATATATCAAATTACATAAATAAGTGAAAGGAAGCTACTTTGAGAATTAGAAAGTATTTAAAAATAGGAAAACCATCAGTTAAAGGAAGTATAATGGTCCTCTTTGGTATTTTCAATTCTCGGTTAGGTATTGGGGTTGGAATATTTACTATAAATCTTATTTATGGTCCACTTGCCTATATCTTTCTTGCTTTTTCTGGATTAATAGTCATTAAACTCTTTCAAGTCTTAGATACTCCCTCTTACAATGGGAACCTAACAATTAAGCGAGTGTTGATAATAATAGGAACAGGATACCTTATTGGTTTTATTTTAACTATAGTTAATGTAGTTATAAATTCTGTAATTTATTATATTAATATTTCGATTATAATTTTTACAGCCTTCATTGGCATTCTTTGGTGTATATTCATTATTATTGGTTTAAAATCTAGAAAAAATATCCCTATTGTTAAAGTTTGTATTATAACTTTTACCTTCTCTATCGGATTAATTTATGGCGCTTTTCTAAATAGATTAAATATACCTGTTTATATCTATTATTTCTTCTTTTCAATTTCTTTTCTACAAATATCACGAGAATTCACTAAAGGCTTTAATAAAAGAGAGAAAGTTAAAGATTTTATCCTATTCCCTATTAGAATGGATGATTATAAGCTACTCAAGTATTCATTGTTCTTCCAGATTTTATCTATACTTTTCATGGTGCTTTCAATTTATAAAATTCTTAAATATCCCTCCCTATTTCTTTTTATTACTATTCCTGGTTTAATATTTATTATTCTTGGAGCTTTTCTAACGCTAGCAAGCATATTAGAAAATGATATTTATAATAAAATCAGTTCAATATTGAAAATTGGAATATTATTGGAATTAATTATGTTGTTAATAATTGGGAAATAATTGTGTTCTTGTTTCTAATATTGTGCAATTTTCTTATTTTCCGTTATCTAAGTTAATAAGTAAGTAATTATTAGGTCGAATAGACTCAAATTTAAGAGAAGCCTTCTTTCACTTATAATCCTAATAATTTTAACCATTATATGAGATGAATTAAGTAAATATTCGATTTTTTAGGTATTGCTTTAATTTTTAATGTATCTTTATATTACTCTTAATTATTATAATGTTTCTTAAAGTAAATTAGGCATGACTAAATTTAAATTTGAGGAAACTTATTAATTACTTAGTACTGTAATCATAGATTTTAATAAGAATTTTTAAAATGATATGAAAAAACATGAACGAATTAACAAATTATGGAAATTGGGTACCACTAAATTTATTATATGCGATATTAGGAATTATTCTAATTTTTTTACTTCCCACATTATTTCCAATTTTTCTAGTCGTTAGAATAATATTATGGGTAATAGTAGGATTACTTCTTTTGCCTTTCTCCTACTTAATATATTTATATTATCAATTTTCAGCACATAATAAAGAGTTCCAGTACAAGGTCTGGAATTTAGTTATCCAGAACTTGCCTTGGAATGGACAGGGAAAAGCAATTGATATTGGTACAGGAGCAGGAGCATTAGCAATAGAGCTTGCGAAGAGATTTCCTGAATGTACTGTTTTGGGAATTGATTATTGGGGAAAATCATGGAATTATTCTAAACTCAAATGTGAAGAAAATGCCAAACTTGAGGGTGTGGAAAACCAAGTCGTATTTCAAAAAGCAAGTGCTTCTAAGATGCCTTATAAAGATGGTGAATTTGATGCAATCGTAAGTAATTTTGTATATCATGAAGTTCGGGATATTAGAGATAAAAAAGAACTCATAAGGGAGTCCTTTCGAGTTTTGAAGAAAGGAGGGGTATTTTCTCTACAAGATACATTAAAAAATGAAAAAAAATATGGTGATATTGAAGAATTAATAAGAGATATTAAGGAATGGGGTGTTGAGGAGGTTAATTTTATTGAAACCGCTCATGAGATACCAATGCCGAATTTATTGAAATTTGAACTTAAAACAATGGGTTTGTTATATGGAATCAAATAATTAGTTATAAAACAGATGATTATCTCAAAATGGGTTTTAAACAAAAATTAGTTGACCAAGTAAGAAAGCCTTCTGGAAGGCTAGGAAAAATAATAGCAAAAGGTATGAATAAAGGTCATGCAAAGTTAGCAGCATGGGGTTTATCACATGTTAAGATAGATCCAAACGATAAAATTTTAGATATTGGATGTGGTGGCGGTGGAAATATAAAGCGTTATGCTAAAATGATATTAAATGGAAAGATTTTTGGAATAGACTATTCTCGAACTGCTGTAAATGTAAGTACAGAAATTAATAAGAGATATATTATACAAGGAATTGTTGAAATTTCCCAAGGTTCTGTGTCATCTCTCCCTTTCCCAGATGATTTCTTCAATTTAATTAGCGGTTTTGAAGCATATTACTTCTGGCCAGATTTAACAAGAGATCTAAGAGAAATATATAGAGTTCTTAAACCAAATGGGTATTTTATCTTAGTTAATGAAGGATACAAATGTAATAATCTAAAAAAAAGGAAAGGAGCTGTAAAATGGTCAAAATTAGGAAATTTTCCTATTCATACTCCAGAAGAGTATAGAGAGTTTTTAGTAGAAGCAGGATTTTCTAATATCCAAATTTTTGAAGAATATAAAGAAGGTTGGATTACTGTAATTGGTATGAAAAAATTATAAATACTGAAATGAAATAGAAAATAAAATTTATTTAAATACATAAAACCTATTTGTATACACGGAAAATAATTATGGAACCTTTTTTATTTGCACTTATTTTGACTTCAATCGCAGGTTTATCCACAACTATAGGTAGTGTTATTGCTCTTATTGCTAAAGAACCTAGCAAGAAGTTTATCTCTCTTATTATGGGTTTTTCTGCTGGAGTAATGATATTCATTTCTTTTGTAGAATTACTGCAAGAGGGTATTAAGTCATTGGGTTTCTTATTAGGAAATACATTTTTTTTAATTGGAATGTTTCTAATGTTAATAATCGACATTACAATTTCCCATAAATACGAATTTGAAGATCAAAAAGGAAATTTTGAAAATAAATTACAGAAAACATCATTACTCGTCACCCTTGGTATTTTTATTCATAATTTCCCAGAGGGTATGGCAACCTTTGTAGCTACCATAAAAAACATCGATCTCGGTATTATATTGTGCTTTGCCATAGCACTCCATAATATTCCTGAAGGTATCGCAGTAGCAGTTCCAATTTATACTTCAACAAAGAATAGAAAAAAAGCTTTCTTCTGGTCATTCATTTCAGGAATAAGTGAACCAATTGGTGCTTTAATTGTCGGATTAATCCTCTTTCCCTTCATTAATGATTTTATATTAGGTATAATGCTTGCTGGTGTGGGAGGTTTTATGGTTTACATTTCTCTTGATGAATTGCTTCCTGCGTCTCGAGATTGCGGATTTGAACATCTTTCAATTATAGGAATTATCCTTGGAATGATTGTAATGGTGATAAGCTTAGATTTACTATAAAAATTATTTATGTTTGAGTTCTTCCTAAGATAATTATGTTTTAATTCAATAAATTCAATATCTATAATTATGAGTATGAATAGATTATAAGAAAATATGAAAAATTGGTCTATATAAAAAATAAATAATAAACTGTAAAATCTAGAATATAAAAGTCTACAAACAATGGATTAAAAATGAATTTAAAAAGACATGAAGGCCATGAACGAGAAATTCCACATGGACATATATATCATGCAGTAATGCCGATAGTTTTTATGTTAATCTGGTTTTTAGATTCAAATATATTTAAAATATCGACAATTTTAAACGATATTATACCTTTTATTATTAGGTTAATATTATTTATATCGGTTTTTGGTATTGCTATTATTTTTATAGAATTATCCCATCGAAGTCTATTTAAATCACACACACCTCCTAACTCATTGATTACCAACGGAATTCTTGGTTATATGAGAAATCCGATGTATTCTGGAATATTATTAATTTATGTAGCATTTATACTTTTGTCCATTTCATTGATTAGCATCGGTTTCTTTATTGTAATTTTCTTGATTTATAATTGGATGGCAAATTTCGAAGAAAACATACTTGAAGATATGTTTGGTGATGAGTATATACAATATAAAAAGAAAGTACCAAAATGGATTCCAAATCCATTTAAGAAATAAAGTCTATGATTTATTCAAGGCTTTTTTTAATAGTTTTTGATTAGAATCTGGATAATATTGGGAATATTGTAATATTTTTTCTTCAGAGATTCCTTCCAATAATTTAGATACCTCAATAAATATTTTATTTTCATTAATATGATTAGATTCCCATAAATAAATTAAATCTAAAATCGTTTTTTCATGATCGGAATATCTGATTTTGTTTTTTATAATACCAAAATTAAAAAGAGCGTTTTTGAATCTTAAAAACTTAAAGTCTTTACCTAAAATCTTTATAGGTTGTTCGTTTAAAATATGGTCATTAATTAAGTACACAAATTCATCTTGATGATCGTGGTTAATTTTATTTAGATTTAATGCAGTGTAAAGTCCAAAATACCAATTATTAATTCGTTTTACTTTTAATCCTTTCGCCACAAATTCTAAAATTGAATATCTTAACTGGTTTTTACTAATTTCTTTAATAGTTTTCACATAATAAATATCTTCAATAATCTGGATTAAATGTCCACGAGAAACAAGATAATCCATTGTACGCCTATAATCGATATACAAATCATCGCAATGTTTTTTTAATTCATCAGAAGTAAAAAAATCTTTATTCTCTTTACCTAATTGATTTAGAACGCGAATCATGAATATGTCTCAAAATTTAATTGAATTTTAAAAAGTTATAAATTATAACCAATAATTTTCACTACAATTCTAATTAAGATATCATAGCTTTTTATCTTTTTGATAAGAAATTTATCACGAAAATGTTTCTTAATTTTAATTTTCTGATTTCACCTGCTTAATATCATATAAATTCAACTTTCAACAAATTAAGTGCAATTTATTAGATTGCTTAAATTTAATAATTTTAATGTTTAACAAAGAGAAGAAATTTAAATGAAATTATTACGTACTCCGGAGAAAAAGTTTAAGAATCTTCCAGACTTTCCATTTAAACCTAATTATTTAAATGTTGATGGAATTAGGATTCATTATATAGATGAAGGACCGAAAGATGCTGAAATCATCCTTCTCATGCATGGAGAACCTTCATGGTCCTTTTTATATAGACATATGATCCCAATTCTAATACAAGCGGGTTATAGAACAGTAGCACCTGATTTAGTAGGATTTGGACGATCTGATAAACCAACTGAACAAAGTGACCATTCTTACCGTAGGCATGTGGTGTGGATAACAAAAATGGTAAATCTGCTTGATCTCAAAAATATTACTTTATTTTGCCAAGATTGGGGTTCATTAATAGGTTTAAGAGTTGCTATTGAGAATCAAGAACGTTTTGAGAGGATTATTTTATCGAACGGAGGATTACCCACAGGAGAACAGAAGATGGGTAAAGCATTTTTAGATTGGCAACATTTCTCTAGAACTACTCCTAAATTTTATGTTGGAAGGATCATCCAAGGGGCTACAGTTACTAAATTGCCTAGAAATGTGATCAAAGCATACGATGCCCCGTTTCCGGATGATACATTTAAAGCGGGAGCAAGAGTTATGCCTTCATTGGTTCCAACTACTAAAGAAGATCCAGAGCACATGGCGAATAAAAAAGCATGGGAACAGTTCTTTCAATGGAAAAAACCTTTTTTAACCGCTTTTTCTGATAGTGATCCAATTACAAGAGGGGGAGATAAATTTTGGCAAGAAAATGTTCCAGGTGCTCAAGAACAAAATCATACTACAATTAAAAATGCTGGTCACTTTGTCCAAGAAGATAAGGGTCCTGAACTAGCCAATCTAATAGTGGAATTTATAAAAAACAATCCTTAATTTTAATTCTTTTCTTATTTTTTTTATGATAGAAAGAAATCAAGGTATAATTTCGAATTAGTATCAACTGAATATTTCTCAAAATCAGTTATCCCATGCTCAAGTAGAATTTCTTCATCAATGAAAAAGTTACCCGTACATTCTTTACTTGGTTTAGTTAAAATTAGATAAGCAGCATCTGCTACAATTTCTGGTTTTCTCGAATGTTTAACTGCTGATTCGCCACCTAATAAATTTCTCACAGCTGCAGTAGCTATAGACGTTTTTGGCCATAACGCGTTAACTGCAATCCCATCTTTTTTAAATTCTTCTGCCATCCCCAAAACACACATACTCATTCCGTATTTAGCCATAGTATAAACTAGATTATTTTTAAACCATTTTGGGTTCATATTTAGAGGAGGAGATAAATTCAAAATATGAGGATTCTCTGCTTCTTTTAGATACGGAATACATAACTTTGAACATAAAAAAGTCCCTCGTACATTAACAGAAAACATAAGATCATATCTCTTCATCCCAATTTCTAAAGTTGGAGATAAATTTATCGCACTGGCATTATTCACAAGGATATCTATTCCTCCAAATCTATCAACAGTGGCATCAATAGCAGTTTGAATTTGATCTTCAAATCTTATATCTGTTATACATGGGATTGCATTACCTCCGGCGTGTTCAATATCTTTTACAGTAGTATACACTGTTCCTGGTAATTTTGGATGAGGTTCTTTAGTCTTAGCGACTACTGCAATATTAGCGCCATCCGCTGCGGCTCGCAAAGCTATAGTTCTTCCTATCCCTCTACTAGCACCTGTAATAAAAATTGTTTTACCTTTTAGAGTGTTCATTCATAACATCTAGGTTAGTAAATTTATTTTTAACATATAATACAATCCTAAATTAAAAACAATTTTAAATAGTTTATAGTAATATTTAATAAAAAAAACGTTTAAACATCATTTTTGATTATTTTAGACTTACTAATGGTAGATTTTAATCCTGAGAAACTAAAAGTAGTGTTTAAAGCCTCGGTAGAATCTAATAACTTAAAATTACCGCGAAAATATACTTTAACTCATTCTGATTCAACGGGAGATCTATTCTTGACTATAAGTAATGACTATGACTTAAAACAAATATCCAGCTTTTATACTCGCTTTATGAGAGATGAAGTTTTAGCTGAATGGCTAATGACAAATGATCACCTTGAATTACATTTCTATGTTCACGTGAGTGGAGGATTACTATTTGGATGGGCGAGTATGCGAGATAGAATATTTCGTAGCCACTTACCACTTGTGTTTCAAACAATTATACATGGAGAAAAGAAATTAATTGAAAATTTTCCACAACTTAAAGAATCACAAATCTATGTTCATTTTCAATCAAAAAATAAGAAATACAATAAGATTGAAAATTTTGGAAAAATGAAAGAGAACATTGTTAATATAGGAAGGGATGAAAGGAAAAATAAAATATAACTCAGCTGAAAAAGTGATTTTATTTTCCGGAATTTTATTAATAATATTATCATTTATAAGTGAACTACATTTTCACTACATTCAAGGATTTATGCCAGATTTAGTAAAATCTCAGATTTTTTGGAGAGCTGAAGCTGCGGAGGTTTTTAATTCTATGAGTTTTTTGATTTTGGGTGTAATATTAATAATAATTGCTTTAAGGTTTTCAAGAAATAGGTTATCAAGCGAAAAATAGAAAAATTTATTGGATGAGTGTTTTTGAAATCTGATTCTAATTGAATTAACAAATTAATAACTTTATGTTTAAACAATCCAAAATTTTAAAGAATTATTAAAAAATCTTATGTAGTATTTAAAGAAGCCACATATGTATACCATACATTATCACAATTATTGATATGATTAAGGTAATAGCAATAGTTATTTGAACTGTCCTTCTATACTTTAATGCACTTGATCCTTTGAAGAGTATATAAAAAAGCGGAAGAATCATCCACGGAATAAATCCTAAGAATAATCCTATTACAGGTATCAATACAAAAAAAAGATACATAAATATCAACATTCCTACTATAATAAAAATCCAAGGCAGTGTAAGTGGATCAAAATTTAGATTTTCTCTTTTAAAGCTATTCTTAATTTCATCTCGTTTTTTGTGCCATTCTATAGATCTGCCCTTGAATCTTCGATATGTAAAGAATCCACCTATAGAAAATGATATAACTATAAGTATTATCCCAATAATCAATATAATATCATCTGATATACCTATCATCTCACAAATACTTGCATTGGGATATCCAGTATATAACCAAATCGTAGGAGGCAAAAGTTCAATGTAGTTTTTGGGTATTGTGAAGGTATATAAAGCCATTATCCCTCCTAAGATAGCCCATACTAAAAACATCCCCATTGAAGGATGAGGTACGACTATTGGAGACCCTAATCCACGTGTCCAGAAACCGTCTAAATTAATTGTACCCATCCCAATTCTAAGAGCCCACCATGACCAGTCATAAATTAACCAATGTGCACACCAAAAACCTGCAATCAACACTATTGTTTGGTATCCGTTAATTTTATTCGATTGAACTATTAATACCATTATAATAACATAAAGAGTGAGAATGTTAAAATAAGCTAAATCAGTATGAAAAAAGAATGATGGAATACCTGTATTTTCTGAGCTACCGACTTTTGCTATACCTAAAAGATAGACAATGCTTGATATAAACGCAAAGCCCAGAGTTACGAAAATTGTCCATCTCCAGCTGAAATCTCTTAAATTTCTTGAGGGTAATTGCCCAGTCTTTTTAATAAATTCATTTCTCAATTCTTGTAGATTGCTTTCAAGAGTTTTAATTTGATTTTCCAGTTCTTTAATTGAAGAATCATTTAATTTAGACATTATAAATCACTTTATATTTTGAATTCTTTAATATAGTAAAATACTTTATAGTTTTTTTAAATATTATTACTCTGAAGCAAATAATGAGCTCGATATTTATATAGCTCATAGTAATATCTTTTTTTCAAATATTTCACTCCAAAAACATTTATATATTAAATCAAACTAAGTACAATAGAAAGACCCGACAATATTGTTAAGAATGAGGAGTATGAATTGTGATGTATAACAACCCAGAGGAACCTATATCTGAATATGAAGTTACGATTAATAAATTATCAGATCAAATAACTGAGTTATTTTCTAAGATTCATTTTTATCAAGCACTTGTTGCTGAAAAAGAACTTCAAATATCCAAACTTGCTAAGGAAAATCAAAAATTACTTGGTGAAATTCAAGAACTGAAGCACAAATCATCTCCATCTCCTAAACCAAGTCAGGAATCATATACACCACCACTTCCAGTTGAGCAATCTTACACCCCACCATCTTTTCCACCAAAACAGCAATCATTAAGTCCACCTTCTCTCTCAGAAAAGATAGAGGATTCATTCTCTATAAGCGAGGATTCTCGAATTAATAAAAGAGTATGTCCTAACTGCGGTGCTATGGGATTCGCTATAAGAGAAGTAGATGATAAATCCAAAGTAATTAGCTATACTCCAAGACGTATATATGCAAAAAAGAAATCTTGTACTAAATGCAGATATGAATGGTGAATATTTGCTCCATCAGAATATTAATTTAGCTTTCGAAAACTCCTTTTCTAGAAAATTATTTGCTGAAAGCATTGAATAGTTTTCCTTATAAAATTTAAATTCAATCAAAATATATGAATATCACTCTGAAATCTAATTTTTAAAAATATTTATTAAATAGAGGTGAAACTAATGGTAATAATTCTTACAACCTCCTATATCCCCTATGGTAAAGAAAAAGCTATTGCCGAGAAATATCTTGAGATAGTGAAAAAATATCCAATGGATAGATCGCTAGAAAAATCACTCATCCGTGTTGCAGTTAAAGCCACTCATAAAGGAATCAAATCAATCTCCGCAACTGAAGTTAAAGAAGGAAAATATGATGAAATGCTTAAGCGCATTACAAATATGAATCTTATTTATTCAGATGTTCCAGGTTTTAGTTACAAAATAGAGACATTCCTTTCTGGAGTAGATGCTTTACCAATGATCGGATTATCAATGCCAGAAGATTAATTCAATCAAATAAAAGCAAAATTAATCAAAATCCTTTTTTTTTTAGTTCTGATTTACTATTGAGCTTTATTTTCGATTTATTTTATTGATTGCACAAATCGCTGAATCTGGTGGAACTTGTTTTTGAAGCATTTTGAATGCTCTTTTAGAAGACGAGAAAGTTTTTGCATTATACTTTTTAACTAAATTTTCAAGTTCTTCATCAAAGACTCGTACAAATACTCTAATGAATGGATAACGTAAATAGATTTTAGCTGTTAGATAAAGCAATTCATCAAATTCAGATTCCCGTTTCCAACAAATAAATAATTGGGAAACATTTTCGAGATTTACGTGAGCACGTAAATCACTCAAGAAGCAAGCGAACTCATTGATGATATGTAATCTTTCATTTACTTCAAACTCTATACCATCGTGTTCATCATCAAAAAGGAAAACTTCACGGTCTGGTTGTATAGAAATGTGATAAGCAATTCGGTGAGTTAAACTGTCACGACCGATCACAATTGCGTTTCCAGTTTTATCTTTTATCCACTTATCAATATCATCCATAGTCCATTTCGACGTGGAAAATGGAAAGGCATTTAATGAGGGTTGTCTGAGATACTCTTGTACATGATCTTCAAATACGCGTACATAAATTGGCACCTCGGGATTCATCTTGCGAATTTTTTCAGTACAAACTATCGCAACTCTAACATCTCCAACATTGATAAAAACTTCTTTCGCTTTTTTTATATTTGCAGCATTAAGATTGGTTACTTCAGTAGCATCACCAATTATTATTGGTTGCCCCGCGTTAATTAGGTCTTCAACTGCTTCTTCGTCATCTTCTATAAGACAGAAAGGTTTTTTACATTCGAGACAGGATTCAATTATTCTTATAGAAAGATGATGATATCCTATGATCACAGTATGGTTTTTCTTATGACTAGCAAGAATTCGACTTGTTATAATCGGATTATACTTTTCCAGTAATTCTCCAATGATGAAGCCAAAAACAATCACTTCCAATAATATCGGCCACAATAAAGCATATAAATTCACAAAATCGCCCGCATCTACTGGGGAGCGCACAGTTAAAGAGTACAGGAAAATAATTCCCACGTTATCACCGGATTCTGTAACGAGAAAGAAAAGAAAACCACTGAACCAAAATAAAAAGAGAAATATAAAAGCTAACTTGTATTGCTTAAGCTTTAGTCGGAATTCAATGAAAAAGTTGACTAATTTCATAACATAAGATAAAACATTCCTATATAAAAAAGATTTGATCTACACAAAAAGATATCATATTAATATTTTTTAATAAGTAAGAATAACTATTCATCATTAACGATGACATTCTTCGAAGAAACACGAGCAGCGGACATAACTATAACAGAAGTAATTGATGCGATGTATGGATTTTTCCCGGATCTAGACAAAACCGATATCAAATTCTTTTATCATGGAACATATAATGTATTTGAAGTAAAAGACCAATTTATTTTCCGTATTCCTGATAAGGTTTTTCGGAATCATAAGGGGGTTGAACTGATACAAAATGAATTTAAAATATTACATCATATCCAAAAATATGTTTCTGTGGCTATTCCAGACCCAATTTATCTCTCTATAGATCCAGATTGCCCACTTATGGGATATGAAAAAATTGAGGGAGTTCCATTATCCAAGTGTTATTATAGAACTTCAAATTATGAGAAAATCAAAATTGCCAAAGAAATTAGTAAATTTCTCTCAGAACTTCATTCAGATGAACTATTTAAAGATGCGGTAAGTAAACAGATAGTTAAACCTACCTTCTCATGTGAGAGTTACCAAAAGAATTGGGAAAAATATCTTGAGAAAATCCAATTGACAACATTTAAAACGATGAATTCGAATCAAAAAAAATGGATAACAAGTTTATTTAATTCATTCCTAAGTGAAAAAAAAAATTTTAAATTCGAATATACAATAATTCATGGAGATTTTGACATTAGTAATATCTTAGTCAATGATAAAACTTTTGAAATTACTGGCATAGTTGATTTTGAAGAATCAAGAATCTATGACCCTGCTGCAGATTTTCTTTTCTATGAAGAGGGAGATCTCTTTTTAAATGAGCTTTTATCCAATTATGAAGGTGTATTAGAAACTAACTTTAAAAGACGAATGAAATTCTTATATGGTCGATCTAGCTTGGGATATATTGAATTTGGGGTTGAAAATAACCTCCCTAATATGATAGAAGCTGGTTTACAAAAACTTAAAACCGCGATGAGTAAGTTTCCACTATAATAAGTATTTGATAATTATTAAGTTGAAACTGATCCTTCTTTTAGGTTGAAATAATAATTAAGAACTACTCGAATAGCAAAAAATAAGGCAGATCCTATTCCAAGACCTATTAGAATGTCCATCCATAGGAAATTTAAAATGTAAATGTTATACAGATACCCAGGTTGTATTTCTGTTAAAATTTTAAAATGAATAGCCGATGTAGTCAGGATGCTTAATAAAGCACACACAATAAAAAATATTACAAACATCGCCTTTCTCGAGTTTGATATTTTTTCCTCTTTTAATATCATATTTATCTACTCTTTGAGTTAATTAGTATTATTTTATTTGATTAAAATTGATATTTATTAATGGGTTTATAACATTCATAACATAATATGCAATACTTCATTATAATAAAAATTCCATAATTTCAAATATTTTTCTTTTGAACAATATAATCAATATAGCTATCTTTCATTACTCGATCTTCAAGTTTCTTGTGTATTATTCTTTTTTCTTTGAATAATATTTCAACATTTAGATTATTAAAAAAACTATCAAATTCGTCATCAGTAAAGAACGTATGTATAACTTTCTCATCCCCTTCAATTTGTATAAATTCACCTGGGTTTTCTTCTTCACCTTCACCATAGAATTCTGAATCCACAGAAAGGAAATTAACAAAGCATAAGCCTTCAGGTTTTAAAACTCGAATCATTTCACTTATAGCTTTTTTTATATCTTTTTTATTCATATGAAATATTGTATTCCAAGAGTAAACATGTCCGAAATGATTTGAGTCAAACGTTAATGATCTTATATCATTTAATTGCATATCTAGTTCTAATTTGTGTTGTTTCGCATAATCTTGCGCCATTTTTACTCGTTCTTCCGAATATTTAATACCAATTATATCAAACCCTAATTGTACAAAAAGTGCTTGTTTGGGAAACGGTCCACTTGAACCACAATCGAGAATTTGTCCCTTAACTTCAGATTCAGAAAGATAGGATAAAAAGTTATAGAAGGGGGCGGGATACAATAACTCTTTTGCGATACTCATACATTTATAAAAATAATATTATTAAAAAATATCTCTAATTTTACTTTCTATTTTCGAAATATCTAAATTCAGAATAAAAAGTTCATATATTTTTTCTAAATCTATTACTAGACTTCTAATTCAAGATGTACTTTTTTAAACCAATTATGTAAAACTCTGAAAAATTCATCTGGCGTCTCATAAAAAGGATAATGACCACATTTCTCAAATATATGGAGTTCAGAATTGGGAATACTATCATGCATACGTTGAGATTGTGAAGGTGGACACATAAAATCGTCTTTTCCTACTAAAATTAATGTTGGTACTTCAATTTTAGTAAGCTGTGAGGATACATTATATTTTAGCATCAAAATCTCATTAAACGCTGCCAATTCAGGATTTAATATCATTTTATCTATCACTCTATATGCTTTCTCTTCTACTTTAGGAGTAAATCCGTAGAAATACAACGGTTGTAACATTTTAAATTGATTTCTAAATCCATCTATAGTAGGATCAACTGGAGCATTTAAAGTTGCTATAAGTTCTGGTGTTGGTTTTTTATTTTGTACATTCGCCATTATCTCTTCCATATAATCAAAGGCAGGAGCTGTATCTATAAGTATCAGATGACTTATATGTTTTGGATGACGTATTGCGTAGTTTAAAGCAACGTATCCGCCAGCAGAATTGCCGATAACTCCCAATTTATCATATCCTAATATCTCACGTAATTCATTAGCATCGTCGGCAAGTTGTTCAAATGTAATGGTATTGATTGGTGGTCTACCTGAACGCCCATGTCCTCTATGATCATAAAAAATTAATTTGAATATATCTCCTAAAGGATCAAGTGTGGGATGAAGATAAGTATGATCAATTCCTAAGCCCCCATGCATGACTAAAAATGGAAACCCTGACCCAAATTCATCGTATTATAATTCAATATCATTAAGTTTTGCTTTAGTCATTATTTCATCCACATTTACCCAATTCTAACTATAATTTTGAAGTATCATCTTTTAGTAATTAATCTTATTAATAAAAAAAATCCGCTTTACATTACACAAATTTCAATATTTTTTATAATATAGAGAATATTTCATAACAATGAAATATTAGTTATTAAAATACAAAAAGTGAAAAAATTATGAAAAATAATAACCTAAATACTAGTCAAATTTTAGGAATTCTTCTTATTTACCTTGCAATCCAATCACCTATATTGGCTCTTATAAACAATTCACAAATGTTTTCATTTATTATATATTTGTCGATCTTTCTTTCTCTTTTCGGAATTATGTTAGTTTGGTATTCTAACCAATAAAAAAACAAAACCAAATTAAAACTTTTTTTTTTAATTTATTAAGTTGAATAATTTATAGCCTTCACTGTATTTAGTGTCTACCCAAACGTTAGATATAAAAATCTTAAGCGATATTTTAATCTCTCTTTTTTCCTATAATAAATAGTACCCTTAAAAAATAGAAAAAAAGATTTTAAGGATTATAATCAGAAATCTTAACTCCCAGATCTTCTAATATTGGAACTAAGAATACTTTATAAAACTCTTTAATATGCCACAATTTTCCTAAATATAAATTTAAAAACTCTTGAATGTCATATCTAATTTTATTAATATCGATAAAGTTATATTCAGGTTCAATCTTAATCTTATCTAAATTTAAAGGAATTAATTGTTTAATTATTAAATATCGCATAAATTGAGTAAATGTACTCTCAACCAACTGTTCTTCTTCTTCAGTTAGTTCATAAGCCTCATGAGCAATTTTATTCCTTAAATTGTCGATGTTTTTTGTTAGTATTTCAAGGTTTTGAGGCAGGTGTAAAGCCTCAATTTTTTGTGCTACTGATTTATTATTATGATTCTCAACTTGGGAATCCAAATAATCAATTAATGTTGTATAGAAGTGAATTAAGAATTTGAAGGAATCAATAGACTTATCCTCTTTCCATTTATTATATGAACTACCCCAATGTTCAAAATTCACCTCATCTAAAGCTTTCTTAATGTTTAATTTGATATTATCTACTTTTTCGATAAAATAATCTGAATAATCCATAAAAGGTTTCTCATTTGAGTCAAAGTTGTATTTGTATGTCTTACCAAATTCCTTACTTGCTCCTAATTTTTTTATAAGAGATGGATCTTCTATTATTTCTTTTCTACCAATTTCTGCAGCAAATTTTATCAGATATCCACATTCAGGACAATATGTTACATAGGATCCACGAAATAATGTGAATGGTTTAAGCTCAAGCTGATGTTTCCCATTTGGAAATTCTATAAGCTCACCCTTACCTTCTATTTGATCAAAATGTGTTTTCTCATAATGAAAAGATTCTGGAATAAATTTAAAACTGCAAACCGGACAGTTCACTTTGTCTCTCTTCTGTTTCATATTATATCGTTTTCTCTATTCTTATAATGAATAAAAACCAAGTTACTAAATAATAAACCTTTCTATATTAGGTTTATTGAAATAGATGCCTAGTTATGTCAACCAATATTTTTACTTTTTATTTTATTTACATTTATAAGTAAAAAAGTTTAAAATTTTTACCATTAAACCAAAATTTATATCTGATGTTAATTTTAATGCACTTTTTATTAAATAGGATGGATATTCTAATGATTATAAAGATTAAAAGATATATATTAAAAGCATAGTTAAATTCCTAATATATTTCACCTTCTTAATAAAATAATGATTCAACCTTACACCAATCATTCATTAATAACTAACTAAATACCAGTAACATAAGGAACCTGGTTATTTCACATCTACCTCTATAAAGCAAATTAAAAAGAATAAATTAGGTTTCACAATTATTGGATTAGGTATCTGGAATAATTTCGAGGAGGAAACAAGAAAAGTGTTAAATAAATTGGATCTTATTATCTAACATTAAAAACTAGTTTTAGAAAAAGAGTTGAAATTTATGAAAGATTTAGAAGGAAAAAATTGTTTTATAACTGGAGCTGCTAAAGGGATAGGTCGTGCTTTTTCAAAATCACTTGCTAAAGAGGGTATGAACCTTTTTATTACAGACATAGATAAAGAGAATTTAGAGAATGTTAAAAAAGAAATTGAAGTTTTGGGAGGAAACGTATACACTGATAAATGTGACGTTTCTAGGTATGAAGATTTTAAAAGTGCCGCAGAAAACTTTCATAGCAAATTAGGTAAACTCGATCTTTTAATAAATAATGCGGGAATTGCAATCGGAGGGAATGCTGTAGACTTGGAATCAGAAGATTGGAAAGAAGTTCTTGATATCAATTTATGGAGTGTAATTCATTCAATCAAGGTATTTTTACCTCATATGCTTGAAAATAAGTCGGGACACATTGTAAATGTGTCTTCAGGGGCAGGTGTCTTTGGCTCAATAGAGCCTTTACCCTATATTGCTTCAAAGTTTGCTGTAGTAGGGATCTCGGAAGCACTTTTTGGACGCCTTCATCGTCATGGGATCAATGTTTCTGTTATAGTCCCTTCATACATTAGAACAAGTATTTTTTCATCAGCCAAAATAAAATACTCTAAGAAACTTATGGAGGATGTAGGAGAAGAAAAACTTCGGGAAATTTATAATTCCATGCTAAAGGAGATGGAAAGTAAGGCAATGCTTCCTGATAGAGCTGTAAAAAAATATATCAAAGGCATTAAAAACAATCAGTTGTATATATATGACATGAGGGCTGTTCTTATGCCTTTGGCGATGAAGGGCACTGATCCACACAAATTTGAGCAATTCTTAATTAATTACACGGAACAGAATTTCAATGCAAATAAAAATTTGTTCAAGAACTATGGAATAAATGTAGAAGATTACCTATAAAAAGTGTGATTGCTATTTTTTAATAAGATTCTATTTATTATCAGATATATATAATCTTCTTTTAAGGGCTTTCAAATCATACTGAAAAATTAAATTTAAAGTTTTTTAATAATTATTTTAATATAATCTTAATTTCTATAGTATTTAATATAGATTTTGAGTTTGTTATTAGTTAGGGGATCTATAGGAAATTCTATAGAAACGTATTATACCTCTAAATTTAGAATGTCTATAAAAAATAAGGAAAAATAATTAAAATTATTCTTTATGGTCTAGATTATGGAAAATGAGAAGAAGATATTTACTTTAGAAAATAAAAAATTAGCCTCAATGGGACCTGACTATGTGATCATCATTCCAAGAAAACTCATTCAATATAAGGTAATTGATCCTGAAAAAACATATAACATCCATTTTGAAGAAGTTCCAGAAAAACAAATAGAAAAAGAAAATTAAAAATCTTCTCTATATGAGAATTCCACTTTTCTTTTTATTCTTTTTACCCTTTTTATTAATTTTTGGGTTATGATTTCACAGATATAATATCTGAAATTCTTTTTATAATTGCCGTACTAATAAGTATATAGAAAAATTAAATATCTTCTTTAACCAATTTTAAAACGGATAAATATTTGTAGGAAATAATATGAAAAAGCAAAGAAATATAAAGAAAATAAATAGGAATAAGAAATCTAAAGGAAAAGATTCTGAAGTAAAGGAATACGGAGTTATTTTAACGAAAGAAGAGAAATATCGTCATCGTATTTATCCACAAAAAGGGAAAATACCTGAGGAAGATGATGACTATAAAATTGTTTAATTCTACTTTTATTTAAATATTATAGTTTAAGTCTCAATTTCTTCCATTTTTCACTTTAAATTAACCTGGTTTTTGATTGTATCTATACTATTTTGCGTCGCCATTATCATCTGAGGAATATTTAATTCTTTATAAATATCAAGTGCTCGTTGTAAAAAATCAATAGATTTCTCATGGTCTTTCTTGTATTTATAATAAATAATACCGAGATTATTTAGTGCTCTGGCAATACCAGGTTTATTACCTAGATTTTCCATGATATTCAACGATTTTTCATAATTTTCTAGTGTTTCGTCATATCTTCCTAAATCCCCTAATACTCCTCCAATATTAGTAAGTTGACTGGCAATTCCTTCTAAATTTTTTAGAGATTGTTCAATACTTAATGCTTTCTTATAATCTGCCAATGCTTTTTCAAATTCTCGTTTAGCTTCGTATATAGAAGCTCTATTTCCATACCGAAGGCCTAAGTTTGTCTTTTCTCCAATTTTTTCAGTGAGGGTTATAGATTGGTCAAATAATTCAAAAGCTTTATTGAAATCCCCTTTAGCACGATAATACATACCAATATTATTTAAACCAGTAGCTTGACCCGACAAATCACCGATATCTTTGTTGATATTGAACCCTTCATTATATTTTTCGAAAGCTGAATCGAGCTTTCCCATATGAAAATAAATTACCCCAATCGAATTTAATGTAAGAGCTTTGGCGTTCAAGTTCTGAATTTCTATTGCTGTTTGATATGCTCTTTCTAAAAATTGCAAAGCTTGACTATATTGTCCTGCAGTTCTAAAAATATTACCAATAGTATTTAGTGTATTGCACATACTATCTAAATCTCCTAATTGTTCATTAATTTTAAGAGCTTCAAAGGCATAATTTAAAGCGGGATTTACTAGACCTTGAGAAATTTTCATTCCAGCAAGGTTGTTTAAGCATGAAGATTTTTTAAATAAATCTCCTGTTTTTTCAGCAATTTCAAGCGCAGATTCAACATTTTTTGCAGCATTGGGAATATCCCCATTCTCTCTATATAAAATTCCTAAATTATTCAAAACAGCAAATCTTATTAAATTTGGAGTGTTTTCTTTTATCAAAGCAGCGGCTTCAAATGAATATTTAAATGCATTCTTAAGGTCGCTCTTTTTTTGATATAAATGTCCTATATTTAAAAGTACTGCTATTTTTTCAGCAGTTTGATTTAATTTTTCAGTAAATTTGAGAGATTTTTCGAAATATTCCAAGGCATTATCATAGTCTCCTTTGGAGAGGTTAATTATCCCCAAAGCATTTATAAAATAGTTTTGATTAATTTCATTATTTTCTTCATTGGATGAGTTTAAACCAACTTGAGCAGTTCTTTCTGCTGAATCTATATCTCCTAATTCAAGAAATAGTTCATGAGCAAGTCGATATTTTGAAGAAATTGATGCTTTTAAATGATTTTCCAGCATATAATCACCAAAACTTAAAGTCTCCGGTGTATCTTTTCTCAGTAGCTCAAAAGATTCATTAAATATTGGTGCTAATTGCTCTTTTACAAATTCAATAGTCCTCGCTCTAATTTTGTAAACTTCTATGTTTTTATTTGAAGCAAGTTCTAGTAACAATTTATCTAATTTAGATAATTCAGATATTTCTAATTCTGATAAATCTTTTACTGACTTATATTTAAAAATCTCTTCTTTTCCCGGAGCTAGGGTGTGATCATGCTCTAACCATATTAATCTCTTCATATTCCTCAACTCTTTCAACATTGGACTGATATCAAAATCATCACTCCCTGAATACCCCATAATTACTAAGTCTCTTCCATTCATAACTTCATTGATTAATGGTTTTTTATATGGTTCAATCGCAAATGTTTTCCCCTTTTCCCTTTCACGTCCAAGAGCACTTATAGTAGTTATTAAAGAATCTTTAGTTGATCGTCCTTTTATCACATCCCATTTAGATCCATGAATTTTAATGATTGGGAACTGGAAAGATACCTTCTTCTGATAATCTTCTTTGATAATAATAACCATAACTTTTTTATGATAATCATGAAATGTTGGAAATACATCAAGTTTTTTCTTCAGCCCCATTTCGATAAGATAATCAAAATTTGTCGTAATTACATAATTATACCTCATTATCATATTTGCCAAGAATATGTGAATGGCATTCGGCTCTTTTACTCTATCTAGATAATCCAAGAACTTTAATTCCTTATCGAATAGATTCTGAACTTTTTCAACCAATAGTTCATATCTTAAGGATCCTAATGATAACAACTTCTTAATTTCCTCTTCAGGGGCATAATACTTGAATAAATCATGTACAAACATTCTTGCAGAAGGAACACAGGATGGAGGATCCATCGAAATTCCTGCTCCTACTAAAAAAGTATACATTCTAGTTTCAGAAAAAAGATCTTTAAACTCTGGTGCTTTAACACCTTCTGAAATTCTAATTATAATATCCTCAAGCTTCAATTTTGAACCATCATTTAAATTATTTACATTAAATGAAGATGTGAATGTCTTAAAATAATATAACTCGTATTAAAAACTCTATGTTTACTAGAAAAATGACTATTATGTATGTAAGATACTTCTGTTTTAATCAAAAAAAATTTAATAAAGTAATTTTTAGAGCATTTAAATTCAGCTTTAGAGAATATTCATGAAAACTTTTTTAATATTATTCCCTATACTTTTCTCCAAAAATAGGAAATAGTATCTTCTTTTTTTCATACAGAGTGATTAAGGCAAAAATGAGATCAAACAATAAAATTAAAGGAATTCCTATCAGCTAACATTTTATTATCAAAAAAAAATTTTTATTTATTGAATAAAACTAGTTAAAAACTATTGATTTTAATTTATTTTATTGCATAAATTCCTTCAATGTAGTAATATATTCTTCAATTTTCGCATCTGAACCTTCTACAGCTGGTCCTTCGGCTCCTTGCATTTTTACTTCAAGATATTCAGGACAGACCTCCTCAACACATCCAACTTTTTTAAGCGTTTTTTTAATTCCTCTTATAAAGAACTTCATCCAACGTAATGCATGTGTAGCAAAATAGGCAACTTTCGAAATTGGCTTAGTGATGACACCATTTAAATTGCTGGTAAAATTACGTATTTCTCTGTCTGATGAGAAAGCAATGATTCGAACCGCGATGATCAAGCCATAAGGTTCGTCTTTAGCAATATCTTCTGGACTAGTATTTCTAATGCTCCCTACCCTTACATCATAACCATCTTTCAAACCCTCAGCAAGTTGTTTTGAGATCTTCTCAGAATTTCCATGCTCAGAGTTATGAATTATCCAAATTTTTTTCATAATCATAACCTCATATTCTTATTATAATAAAAAAGTATTTTATTTATATTAAAGCGAAAAAAGAAATCTATTTGAAATTTCAAGAGTCCAATCTTTCATCATGCTTAAAAGGTAATATCGTTAATTTCCTTCTGCATAAGAAATTTGGAAGTGTTTATTAATATAATTTAAGATCAAATAAGATTTTATAATAATTCATCTAAAAAGATACCGTCTTCAGTTATTATTAACTTGCTTGGAGCCACAAACTTAAAGACTAACAACCATTTTACAGAAAGTAAATACTTTATTAAGAGAAGATTTAAAAATCGAGAAGTCTTCTTTTAATTCATGCTCTATCAACTAAATTTTTTTGATCTATTATTTCAATACTTACCAGCCATTATAATCTCGGTTTTAATTATCATAATTGGATTTTTCATTTATAAGATTATAAAAAAAAGAGTTTTCAAACACCTAAGAAAGAGGAATGTTGAAGAGGCAACCTTAAGCAGTATGCTCCTTATCTTAAAAATACTCATAGTGACAATAATTTTTAGTGCAATTTTAGCGCAATTCGCGGAATCTCTTAGTATGATTACCACATTAATTACTTTAGTTGGTGGTACAATAATTGGTTTTGCTGCAATTAATACTCTAGGTAATTTTATCGCAGGAATAATTATTATTACCAGTAAACCCTATTCCGTAGGAGATCGCATCTCTTATCATGACAAAATAGCTGATATTATCGATATAAATCTTATCTATACAGTACTTGTTGATCTTGATCATGTAAAGATATATGTTCCTAATTCGAAAGTACTTAGTGAAGAGATCATCAATTTTGGAAAAAAGACCCCTATTAGAAGAGGGGTCGAATTAAGCATTGGTTATAATGTGGATAGACATGAGGTTGAGAAGGCATTGTTAGAAGCTGCTAAAAAAACTGATCATATCTTGGATAATCCTGCTCCGTATGTTTGGATTATGAGTTTTGGAAACTATAGTGTGAACTATAAACTCTTTATATTTGTAAATGAGGTAAATAAATTTCGAATAATAGATTCTGATATTCATAAAGCTGTTTTAGATTCATTTAAAGCACATAATATCGATATCGCAACCCCTATGCTTATTAATAATACTAATTAATGCTTTTTTTTATTTTTCCTTATTTCTGAGTAAAAAATTAGATATTTCGATACATATAAAAAAATAGTACATGAAAAAGAAAGTAGAGTTTAACTCCTTTAATTGTTATTCAACTTTATTTCCTTGTAACAATTAATAATTCCACATCCATTAAGAAAGATATAACAAGTATTTATAATTCCATGACTTAGAACTCCAATGGAGAAACTAAAAATTACCATCAGCAATGCAATTATCACACACACATTATAGAGTCTATGAGAAAATTTTGGAATAATGAGGATATTATCTTCGAGGTATACCGTTTGATACCACTCGTGTGTCATATATCAAATAGAATTGACATTTTTACCTATTAATATCCACATTGTATGATATTCTGTATCTTTAGAATAGTTTTTGTGAAAATATTCAAATAGATCAACAATATTCAAAAATTTAAAATCCTCCCGAAGCTCCTCTTCTGAACAGAAATGAATGAAGAACTCACTTTGAAATGAATTTGGATCGTTTTTTACTGATACACCTTTGCCATAATATTGCTTATCGTTTGAGGAAAGTGTACTCAAGAAAAAAAAACCATTTGCTTTTAAAATCTTCTTGATTTTAAAAATAAATGTGTTTCTCTCAGCTATATTAAAGAAATGGTACACACCTGAAATGTAAATTATATCATATTGGGTATCATCTAAATCCTTCCAATCCATACATTCAAATGTGACATTATCTTTGTTTGAATTAAGCTCAATTGCATTTTCTATAGCTTTTAATGAAATATCTATTCCTCTTATTATGAGATTATCTAAATTCGAAGATATAAAGTTGATATCGCGTCCATCACCACATCCAATGTCTAGAAATGTGAATTGATTAGATTTAATCAATTTTTTTTGAAGAAAACTTAAAGCTACAATAGCAGTTTTACTAACTTTATCATCGCTACTTGGAATATGATTCATACAATTACTTAATCAAAGGAGAGTTAAAAAAATATCGCAATATTGAGTTGCTGGAACCCCATCTATAGTTTTCAATCCAATTAAATAATTAATGAGAATTAGTCTTAAGAAACATCATTCAATTGATAATAGAATCCTTCATTTTTCAGAATTTTCAACATTCCGTTTCTTCTAAATAGGCTTATGAGTTTCCTCACTTCTGGAGGAGGTATTCCATAATTCTCAGCAATAATTTCAATCATAAACTTGGGAAATTTCTTGTAACTACTTTGCAGAAAGTGAAGTGCTTCCAAAAACTTTTTAGAATAATCAATTTCTGATACAACCATTTTCCTCAACCTTATATGTTAGAAAAATAATTTTTTTAATACTTGTAATACTCTTAATTCTATTAATACTATGATATATCGTATATATAAAGGTTAGTAGAAAAAGCAATTAATGTAGTGATAAAATGTCACAATATTCTATGAAAGATATTGTCAATATATCTTGAAAAAATCCTTGAGAAAATTTTTGGGTTAAAAAATATTATACCTTAAAAGACCATTCTCCATTTCGCATTATTGGTTCTGCGGTTTCATCTTCTAATATCCCGTCTACATTCATTTCTCTCGAGCCAATCATAAAATCAAGATGAATAAGACTATTATTACCCCCAGCAGACATAAATTCTTCATCACTTAATTCTTTACCTTTTTTCAATGAATCTCTGTAAGCTTGACCTAGTGCGATATGACTCGAAGCATTTTCATCAATTAACATACTATAGAAAAGCAATCCAGTCTGTGATATAGGAGAACTATGTGGCACTAATGCAATCTCTCCTAATCTACTTGCCCCTTCATCTGTTTTAAGTGTGTTAAGTAAGAATTTTTCTCCCTTATCTGCTGTAGCTTCAATTATTCTCCCTTCGGAGAATGTGAAACGACAATTTTCTACAGTATATCCACCATAGTATACCGGTTTAGAAGTACTCACTACACCCTCAACTTTATCTTTATGTGGCATTGTATAGACTTCCTCAGTGGGGATATTACCTATAAAAGTTATACCATTCTGGGCAATAGAGCTTCCACCTTCCCAGATATGGTTTTTAGGTAAACCAATCACTAAATCTGTGCCAGGAGCCGTCAATTTTAATGCACTATATTGTTTCTGATTAAGATATCTACTTCGCTTAGAAAGATTATTATTATGAATTTCCCAGGCAGAAATCGGATCCTTATTGTTTATACGGCAAATCTCGAAAATGATATCCCAAAGTTTGTCCTTTCGAGTATTTTGAGGGACATCTGGGAAAAGCTTATCAGCCCACTCATCATTTGGAAATGGAACTATTAACCAGTTAAATGCATTGGCTGTAAGTAGATCATAAACCGGCTTCATTTGTTTATAATATGATGTTTGGAACTGTGAGACCAACTCAGAGTCCACTTCGCTTAGTAAATCGGGATTTGGGCTTGTAAAATGAAGATTCGCATCTCCCGCTTTAGAAATATTATATCTCGAATCTATTCTCCATTTCGGATACTCTTCGATTGAATCCTTAGGAGCATTCTGAAATCGAATTTTACGTAATTGCACATCTCCCCATACTACATCAACCAATCGGGCACCCATTTGATATGCTTTTTTTGTTATTAATCTCACTAAAGGAGCAGATTCAAGTGGAACGCCATCAGCGTCTAAAGAGGGACCTCCAATCAGAAGTCGCTGCCCTGGCTGAAAATTTAATCCTACTTTTAAGATCACTTCTGCATACTTTTCTAATTTCTGTTCAAAATTGGACAACATTTGCTTTCAATTAACATTTTTTCACTTTATTGGAGTTATATAATGTAATTAAAATTATAAAGAATTTTAGAAAAAATTCTAAGATCTTTATCCAATAGATATTATAAAGGGATTCTAAATTTAAAATCTTGATATGATTCTAAATTAGATTGAAAAAACCAATAACTGAGATTATTAAAAATTTTGTATAACTTCTAATAAGATCCATTAAGTACTTCAATTAGAGGTGTCTGCTTGCCAGAATCCATCAGATCTTCCGCGATAATACATACCTTAAAAATTATATGAAAATAATTTTTATATTTATTGACACTACTATTTTCCATGTTCTAAATGTCTGTGACTGGATCCCATAATCTATATATGAAATCCACAATTACTATAATGGAAAAAAAAGTAGGAAATTTGGGTGGTTATACAAGTGAGCATTAAAAGTTTTAAGGATTTGATTAAGGAAGTTCATAATAAGGGAATTTGTCAAGAATGTGGGGGATGTGTAAGTTTTTGTAATGCTATTGAAAGTGGAGTAATCGGATTCAAAAAATCTAGTGGGCCTCCAGAATTTATAAATGAAGAGAATTGCCTTGAATGTGGCATATGTTATATGATTTGTCCACAAACACACATTTTAGATGATGAACTTAACAAGGCTTACCACTTTTCAGATTTTTCTTCAATGCCCATTGGGCATATTAGAAATATTTATGTTTGCCAAACAAATGATGAAGAATTTTTAAAATATGGAACTGATGGAGGTGTCGTAAACTCATTATTGAACTTTTTATTAGAAAAGAAAATAATTAATGGAGCGATTGTAGCAAAAACCAAAGCTGCTTTTTCTAGAGAAGCTAATATTGCTAAAAATAGAGAAGACCTAATTAATTCATCAGGAGTTAAATTAGATTTACACCATCAAGTAACAGAAATACAAAAATTCCATACATACACCAGTTCTTTCGAAAAATTAAAAACAGTAAGATTTGATAAACTAGCAATTGTTGGAACTCCTTGTCAAATTTATACTATTAGATGTATGCAAGAATTAGGAATAATTCCCTCACAAAATATAGACTTATGCATAGGATTGTTTTGTTATGAGAATTTCTTTTTTGATAAAGTTAAAAGTGAGCAATTTGAAAAAGAATTTAATATTAAGTTTGAAGATGTTAAAAAAATCAATATAAAAGAAGATTTAATAATTATTGTAAAGAAAAGTAAAACTAAGTCAAACACAATTCATATTCCCTTTGCTAAACTAAATAATTATATGCGCTCTGCGTGCAATGCATGCAACGATTTTACTAATATTTATGCCGATATTTCTTTTGGAGGCTTAGGATCTCCAGATAAATTTACAACAGTTATAACCCGCACAAAAAAAGGAGATGAAATTTTTAATAAGGCAATTAAAGCTGGAGTTATAAATCCAGTAAAACTTGATAGCAAACGTTTAAAAGAAATAAAAGATCTGCTATCGAAATTTTCCAAACAAAAAATCAAACGAAAAGAAGCCTTTATGAATCATTAAAGGTTATTAATGAGAAACTTTATTAGTTTAAATTTTTCTACTTTTCTAAGTCAAGTTTAAGATATTTTCTGGTGCACAAGAAAGAAATTAATAAAATTAAAGAACAAATTGGACTCCAAATAATTAATCCCATTGAATATGATAAAGAACCTACTGTAATTTTTGGTAATTCATTTAAAGCTCCTAGTAAAAATACTCCAAGAGCTTGAAAAGCATTTAGAAAAATTGATGGAAGACCTGTATATGTTCCAGCTTTTAATTCTCCGGTAATGCGTTCATCGTGTTTAGCAAGATCAGCAAAAATTACTGCAGGTAATAAATACCATCCGCCTAAGGATGCTCCAATACCGATCATAAAAAGCAACCCTATTACAAAATAATTATTTAGTGGAATTAAACTTAATAAGGTAATTGGAAGGACTAAAGCAGTCAAAATGTAAATGTATAGTATAGTTTGTTTCTTTCCGAATTTCTGTATTAATCTTCTCCAGATTTCAAGGAAAGCGATAACGCAAAAGAAATTAATACTAAAAATTAATATGTATTCACTTAGACTTAAATTTAAAACCGATTCAAAAAAAGGGAGCATCTGTGTGATTATTATAACCCATGCTACACTTGAAAGTCCAATGATTAAACTTACTGCCATAAAATTCTTGTTTTTAACACTAATCTTTAAAATCTCTTTAAGAGTCGATTTTATCTCAACCCTAGGCTCTATTGGCATCAAAAAAGCATTTAAATAAAAAAGAATAATAGTTAAAATAGCAAAAAGGCATATCGGAAGGGCAAAATAGAAAGGAAGAACATTTGGAGTAGCAGAAATTTGGTCAAAAACTTGTGTTAAAATTAAGTAAGTATAACTCCAATAAACTAGTGTTCCTAACAAATTAAAAATGTTCTGGATTTGAGAGACTTTTGGACGTTCATTAAGATCAAATTGTTCAGCCATCCATGCTTGATATGGTATAGTTACACCATAACTAGCCTTAAATATGATTTCCCAGATTAATAACCATATGAAAAGGACGACTTTATTATCCAAATCAGGTAATAATAACGAAGGTATCATTAGGAAAATGAAAGATACCCCTATGAAAGGAGCAAAAATAATAATGTATGGTTTCCTCCTGCCCCACTTTGTATATTTTATATCACTAATCCATCCAAACAAAAATGAAAACACAGCAATACTAATATAGCCTAAAGATAATGCAAACCCGACAAGAATAGGTGCCATTTGATATCCTATAGTATATAAGGCAAATACACTAAATCCTTCAATCCCAAGTACTATTGACAACCCTATCCGGGGCATACCAAAAATAATTGCTTTTTTTATACTCACAATTAATACATCAAACCAAATGATTTATTTCGCTTGAAATTTTTAATGTTTTATCTCTATAAATAAATTATGTTGATATAAAATCTATATTATAGAAAGATTATACAAAGATTATTTTTTATTTCATTTATTCCTGCTAATACTTTAAAGAAGCGAACTTTAAAATAGAATTTTTGTGAAAAATATCAAATTTAATATTCGTAACCTGACTCTTTGTATTGTTGTTTAGTTATTGCTATTTCAGAGAAGCTCGGAAGAGATCCTAAAAGTGATCCACCAATCCAAGTAGATAATTCTCTATGTGTAGGTGCAATTATGTTAACTTCTATGGATGTGGGAATTCTTTTAATAATTTCATGTTTCAACCGTTCTTTTATCCCAGGAAAACTCGAAGTCCCACCAGAAAGAATTATATTATTATAAAAATCTCTTTGAAGATTCATATCACACAAAGATATTGCTTCTATGACATTTTCAGGTAGAGAGTTAATTTCCTTTCCAATTAGGACAGGTTTAAACAAACATTCAGGTGCAATAAATCGTTCACCTTTGATCTTTATTTCTTCTCCATCAGGAGTTTTGTATATCTTTTCCATGGTTGTGGAGTTCTTCATTAACTCTTTCTCCGTATTGAAATCAGAAGAAACATAACAAAGTGTTTCTTTAATATCTATAGCTTGATTTTTCTCTGTTGCGGATGTTAATGGATATCCAGCTTCTCTCAATAATCTTAATAAATATCTTGTAATATCTTGTCCAGCGATATCCATTAGCTGAATCGCGTGTGTGAGAACATAACCTTCAGAAATTGGCACGATTTTTGTTACTCCCTCCCCAATATCCACAACACAGCCCGTTGTACGACCAGATGCATATAATGATAAAGATTGTTGCAAAATAATAAGAAGTGAAGGGACATTAAATTTTTCAAACATAATTTGTGCCGTTTTAAGCTTATTTTCCGTTGGGTTTAATGGTATTTCCGATAAAATTAAAGGGTGTGTTGTTGGGTCAATTTTAAGCATATTATAAAAAACTATTTGCCAAAATCTCTCCATTGCATCCCAATCTGTTATGATCCCTCTTTCTAACGGAGATTTACCTTGAGAAAAATTTTTTTGCATTAAAGATCTTGGTCTAATTTCACTCATATCCTTGAGGGGACGGATAATACCTTGTTTTGCTATAATTGGATTGGTAGGGAATGTTGGGACTATTATGTTTGGTTCATCCTCCCCAGCAAAGCCAATCTTGGATAGAGCTGTTCCATTATCCATTACAATAGGTCTTGATTCATAACTGACCATATTCGACTTACATTTAAAAATACATTTTTATACAACATCTATAAAACTCTGTATTTTTAAATGTACCCAAAAAGAAAGTTTGTATCTACATTTTTTCCAGAATACTGACAATTCTATCCTTATGAATTATAATATTTTTCTCTCGATAAAATCATCAATGAATTGATTAAATCAGATACACACTGAGCAGTTGAATGGAGTTTATCTACATCAATCTTATCAAGTGTATCTTCTGCTGTTAGTAAATAATAGGGAGATCTAATCCAATGTATTACTTTTAAATCGGCTTGAGTCACAAAATGCCCTGCCTCCCCAATGGGGGGTGTTGCGAAGAAATTATCTGGAATTAACAGCATTCTTTCAATATTATAATCCCTACAGACCTTAATGACAGGGGCTACTAAATGTTCATTTCGTGAGATAAAAAGTGCTCCTATTGATAGATTATTAGTTATTTTAAAGTCATGTGTTTTAGGATCTTCTACAACTTCTTTCGCACACATATGTTCTAAGTTTAAATCTACAAGCACGTTTTTCATTAGCGTATCCTTGTATTTACGAGCAAATGTTTCAGCACCAATCCCACCATATAGATGTCCTGCTGATAAACAGAATAATATAGATCTTGGGCGTTCTTTCTCTGGAATTTTTGCCCATGCTCTTAGTTGAGCTAACACCATTGCCACTCCTGTTCCATCCTCAGATGCTCCTTTAAATGCTGAATCATGATGACTTGAAATCATTATCATTTCCTCTGAATTTCCGGGTAAAATGCCCCAAATATTATGTGCTATACTTGGTTCTTTAATCCCTTCAAGTATTATAGTACATTGAGCATTTTCTTCCTGTGCTAACTCTCGAACTTTTACACCATCATATTTTCCTACATATAATGCAGGGATAGGTTTCATAACTCCATCATAAGGACCCCAATGGCTGTTAATATTTGAAGGATAATCCCTTAAAATTAATACTAATCCTAATGCACCTCTATCGAAAGCTCGCCAGTAAACAGAATCTTCTCTTCTTTTTCCACCTAACGCCTGAGGTGGGAAATTAGATAATACAAATGTCAAGATGAGATCAGTAGTATCATTGATTGAATTTGTTGGATCAGAAACATAGAATAATTTCGTTAATTTTATCAATTTCCCTAAAGGTAAAGTTGGAAATTCAATATCTGCTACTACAATCTTATCGCTAACATCTATTTTTTTAAAATCTTTTTCTTTTCCTGAACCAACATAAACCAAAGGGGCTGTTATTCCGTTATCTGGGGTAAACCCTGTATTAAGTACATAAAAGCATGGTACTACTATCTCTTTTCCTTTTATTGATATTGTTAATTTCCAATTCGTGGCCTTCCAATTTATTACTTCAACAGGTTCCTTATTCACAGATTCCAATCCTAATTCTTTACATTTACTTACCAAAAAATCTTCAATTTCATGGGCTTCTTCTGTCCCAATTCTCCGATGTGGAACTTTACAAATATTTTCTAAATCTTTCTGAATATTCTCTGAGGTTGGTGCCTTAACTTCTAATTTTAGTGGTTCAGTTTCAAGTAGAATTTCTTCAGCTCTTTTCCTAATTTTTTTCATTTTTGGAATTAATTTTATCAAATTCAAAATTAGCTTCTTCTTTGACAATCGAAACTCTGTAACTACCTCGGAACTTTCTTGAATTTCATTCATAACTAAATTATTATTTCCTTCATATTTATTTAATATTACTTATATTATCCAAAAGTTATTACCTTAAATTTAACTACACGATTTTGAATTATAATCTTCAATTTTGAAATTCATATGGCTATAAAAGTAAACTTTACATTATTTTGAGTGAGGAATATAGATGCTTAGTCAAGATTACCTTTACATACTTAAACATCATTGCTCTTCTTTTGTATATTATAATAAATTTTAAGGTAAAAGCAAGTAATTTTTAAGGAAATTTTCAATGTAAAATTGAAAAGTTTAATTGGAACAGACTTAATTAATAAAGAATACATATTTTTAGTAATTTAAATTGATTAGAAAGCAAATGAATTTATATTTATGATTCTATTATATGATAAGATATTAAATTTACGATGAGCGATCCGTTATGAATAGATTTAATGATTGGCTTAAACAAGCCGAAAAAGACATGGAAGCAGCATCCGACAGTGAAAAATACAAACATTTTGAGTGGGCATGCTTTCAAGCACATCAATCAGCTGAGAAAGCTTTAAAAGCATTGCTATTATTTCTAAATATTGATTCTTGGGGACATGGACTCATTCATTTATTGAAAGAATGGAAACGACTAGTAAAAGAAGAAAAAATGGAATTGGATGAACAAGAATTTAACGAATTAATTGAGAAAAGCCAAGAATTAGATCGCCATTATATACAACCCCGTTATCCAAACGGATTCGCAAGTGGTTATCCCGCAGAATATTACAACCAAAAAACAGCAAAAGAGTGTATTGAATATGCAAAATTTATCAATAGATTTGTTAGAGAAAAAATTAAAGAGATATCCTCATCTAGATGAATTAAAAACTTTTATCAATCGTATTGATAAGGAAACCCTAAAATTAATTTTGTTATACGGTTCATTAGCTAAGGGAACATATACACAAAATAGTGATATTGATGTACTATGTGTTTACGACCAAGAATTTAACGATTTAAGAGAGCGCTTTTTAATCTCTTATAAATATAGTGAGGGTTTAGTACAACCAAAAAATATTAGTTATGAAGAGTTTAAAAAGGGTCTAATGGAAGGTAATCCCTTCCTACACAGTATACTCCAAGATGGGATCATCTTATTTAATAAAATTCCAGAAGATGCCTTGGAAATGTGGCTTGAACAAGGTAAAAAAAAATTAACGATTAAATATTTCTCTCAATCTTGACAGATTTTAAATCTCGATTTATGATTTTTAATTTCAATCTTCAATTCTGAAATTTATATAGATATAAAAATAAACTTTACGATATTTCGGGTGAGGATTATACGTCCCTAACCACTATTTGCCCTTATATACTTAAATATCATTGCTCCCTTGTCTATTATAATAACTTCTAAGGTGAAATTTTAACTTTGGAAAGTATAACTTTTACACTTTTTAACAATTTTGTGTGGATTAAGGGCATAGCCCTTCTCATCAATCCCTCCAAAATTTTCTATACTCTCACTTAGAATACGATTATTGCCAATTCTAAGGGTTTTTAACTTACTAAGGCATTCAAGTCCTTCTATATTAGTTATTAAATTACCATAAAGATTAAGGCTGAGCAGATTTGTAAGATTAGTCAATCCTTTAATTTTTACAATTTTATTATCTTCTAAAGACAGATTTTCTAATGAGCTCAATTTTTCTAAGCCTTTAATTTCCTTTATTTCGTTATTAGAAAGATATAAGATCCTTAGATTTTTTAAATTACGCAAACCATTGATTTCTTCTATTTTATTTCCATACAAATTTAATTTCTCCAATTTTACTAAAGTTTTTAAATTTTTGATGGAGGATATATTATTATTAAAGAGAATAAGGTTTTTTAAATTCTTTAACTTTTCTAAGCCTTTGATTTGAGTAATGTCATCAATCTGCATATTGCTTAGATATAACGTTCCATTTTTAACTTTTACTTTCTTACCTTTTACTTGTACAGACATTCTCAGATTTATTTACGTATAATACTCATAAATTTATCTTCTTTTACTTTTATTAAAAAGTTATGGAATCTAAGGATTTTAAATCTAATTGAAGTAGGCTTTTTAATTGTGGTTAATTGGCATTACTCATGCTAAGGTAATATGCAATCTAATACATGAATTATCGATTTAAAAAAAAAATTAAGAAATATCAAATAACTTTTCTGTAAACTTTGAAAATATTAAGGAAAAAAGAAAAAAAAATTTAAAATATAAGATTTTGTGCCTTTTACCTATTTAGAAGTATTTAATAGCTAAAAGGATATCGTTGCGAGTTATTTTTTTACGTTTTGAGTGTTTGGTTAATGTTAATGCTGTTTTTGTTAATTTCTCAGCAGATGAACCCAACCATTCAACCAATTCATTTACTGCATCACGAGCAACGATAATAGCCCCATTATGTTTCATTAATCTTCTAATAGGACTCCAACTTATATATTCAGAACCTGCCATTTTTAATTCCTCCACTTTTTTAAATATTTACTTAAATTTTTATAAAATTTTATTATTTTTTAAGAGTATGTTATATTGATATACAGCAATTATATATTTAAAGATTCTTATTCACACTTAATTTTATGGAAACAAAAAGAAAAAAAATTATACGACAAAATTCGAAATTATAAAGTTGATCAATCTTGTGGAAGTTAGGAATTTTGTATTGATTTATTAAAAATTAATAAGTAAGATTTTAAAATTAGCAGTCTTAGTGTTCTTCTGCAATTTAAATCATAAAAGACTTATTTTTCCATTTTTTATTGCGTATCTTTCTGCTATTAATTTTGGATTCTTACTAAGTGTTTTCATAATCTGTTTATTAAGATTTCTTGTATTCTCAAGAATTTTAAGTGCTGGTGTTTCCCCTATTGCCATTTGGGCTAATTCAGTAATATAATATGAATTAATATTATTTTCTGTGGCATGTTCAGATAGAGTTGCTAGGCAACCTGTGCAGATATGAGCAATTACTTCCGCATTTACGTGTTTCGCTTCAGATATTCTCTCTTTTGCTATTTTTGTTGTTAAAGATCTATTTGATATTATAAGAGGAGCTCCACAACATAGAGATTTTTCTTTATTGTGTTTCATTTCTACAACTTCTGCACCAATAATTTCAAGAAATTCTCTTGGACCATCGTATATTTTCCTGTCCAAATTTCTCCAAGGACAGGGATCTTGAAATGTAATTCTTTGATTGATCTTTTTTTTGATTTTTAACTCGCCTTGATGGTATTTTTCAATAAAATAATCAATGATAGTTTGCCCCTCCACGTTAAATCCTTCAATAATTGAAGGATAAACACCTTTAATCATAGCGTCACATCCAGGACAGAAGGTGATAAGTTTTTCTACTCCAAGTGTCTTAAATTTTTCATATAATTCTAATCCTCTTATCTTTGCTTCATCTTCACCAAAATAAGAATGAATATAACCACCACAACAATACTCCATTCCTCCTAACAAGGGTAGATCTCCAAATAATTTGGTTTGGGTCAAATCTGGAAAACAATAGGGAATACCACAGCCCACATAAAACATCTTGCTGCTTTTTGGGGGATTTTCGTATTTATTTAATTCTCGTTGTTTTTCATCTGTATTAATTTCTAAAGCTATTGACATTAAATTATGAGGAATCTCCTCAGTTATAAGCCCTAAACTTCTAACACCATTGTCACGATAATTTTTTAATCGTATTTCTCTTATAAGCGCATATGGATTTGACCCTGTTGGACAAATTGCATTACAGTAAGAACAACTTGCACAATTTTTAATTATTTTTTGTGAATTTCTCGTCTCAATCATTTTAGAAATTTCTTCTTTAGCGCTTTCTATAGGTAAGTGCAAAAATGGACACTGTTCAAGGCATGTACCACACCGTTCGCAAGTTTTTTCATTAAACATATTAATTATCTCTAAAAGCTAGTAACAATATTTTTCATATAATAATAAAAACGAGTCATTAGAACAATTTAATATTAATGAATTAATTGAATCCGCATGTAATTCTTTCGAGAATCCATGTAAATATATCTACCAGACGATTTTTAGCCTATTTAAAATCTCTATAAGACTTTTTTTAGAGGATTTTCTTGTGTGATCAATTAATTTTTATTTAAAACTCATTTTGAGATAATTGTTTGAGTAATACTTTATCACTTGATTCCATATAATAAACCCATTGTTTTCAATTCAGTTTTTATCAATTTGGGCATTGATATCTCGTCTACAGTCTCAATAAAATTAACCTTTCAATATTACAGGTCATTTATTTTCTCTACAAAAAATCCTCAAAAAATATGCAGTCTAATAACCGAGTTATTAAATTAAAAAATAGCCTTTATATTAAAAATTATTTTAAATCCAAACATACTGAAGGGTACACCACAATCGAAGTTTATATGAGGCCTAGATTTAAATTTCCTGAATAACGAGTCTTAGTTGATTTTTTATAAACAGAAATGTTATAAGCTTCTAAATAATTTAGATCTCGAATCATAAAGAAGGTATCTAAAAATGTTTAAGAAATTTATGGATAATTTATCAAATGCTTTAGGAATTACAAGTAATAAGATTAGTGAGTTAATTAAAGGAAGTAATCAATATATTAATACAACTGAAAACGTCACAATTGAAATCAAAAAAACTGTTGATGCATTAAAAGGATATGCTGAAACGGAGACTCCTTCCTTAGGGCAAGCAGTAGGTTCATTAGCTTCTACATTTGAAATTATTGAAAAAGAAAATACGGAAAAGGTCAAAAGACTCAGGGAAGAATATATTGCACCGCTAAATGATCTTTTAATTAGCCTAAAAAAACTCCAAACTGAACAAAATGAAGCTCAAAAGGCTACGAAAGAGTTAGAAAAAGCTGAAAAGCATCTAAGTAAAATCCAAAGTAAACCAAAAGAAAAATTGAAACCAAATGAAATACAAACAGCTGAAATGGAATTAAAAACTGCAAAAGAAAAAGCTACTAAAGAAGAAAACGATGTAAAAGTAGCAACCGAGGAGTTCAATAAATTGAAATTAGTAACAATGCAAAAAATTATTAAAAATATGGTGGATATTGAAACAGTTTTTCATAAAAAGATTCTTGAGTCCGTAGCAACAGTAAAAGTAAAAGCTGATGCTATTAAGGTTAACGAAGAATCAAAAATCTAAACTTTTTTTTTTATTATTATTTTTCTGCTGTTATGATCAGGTGTGTAAACACCGTGGTGCTGAACTTCCAAAAGGATAAACAATTTGCGATGCGTGTAGAAAGAAGATTTGATATAAAGAAGAATCAATCTAATTTTGAGTATTTTGGACTTTTAATATGTCTTTCAAATTCTTTATCTTCAGGATTCATATATTCTTGACTTAGACTTTTAGTTTTAAAGTAGAAAGTTCATATCCAATGTCTCCAAATTATTAATTAAAAAGTTTCTATAGAATTGATAAATGGACTTACTTCTTTTATTTATTAATTATAAGCATATTGAACTGGATAATAATATTTGAAAAAACTTCAGGATAAGATATTATCTAACTAACCGTAAAGATTTAGATTAGAGTAAATTGAAAAACTTCTAATTTAATTGATAAAAAATTTAAAAATTATAAAAAAAACCTATTGAACTTCTATTTTTTTCTTTTCTTTGTGTTCTTCTTCTTTCTTAGGCAATTTTAGAGTCAAAATTCCTTTATCTAATTTAGCATCAATATTTTCTTCGTCAATATTCTCAGGAATAGTAAAGCTTCTATGGTAACTTGAGCTATGATATTCTTTTCTAACAAAGCCTTCTTTCTTTTCCTCATGTTCTTTCTTTTGTTCGCCTTTTATTTCTAGAGTCCCATCATGAATTGTAATTTCGATATCTCCCTTATCTAATCCTGGTAATTCGGCAGTTATACTATATTTATCTCCTTCATCAGTTATATTTGTAAGTGGACTTCGGAAAAATTTATCCTCATCGAATACACTTAGACCAAATGGTTCAAAATCCCAAAGACGAGCTGGACTCCAGAATTTATTGAAATAACGATCCATCTCATCAAAAAATCGATCGAAATTACTGAATAGAGATATTGGTCGATATTTTCTTAATTGAATTGCATTCTTTTGCTTTTCTTTTTTAGGAATTTCTTTAATACTTTCATTTGAATCTGTAGGTTTGCCTTTTTTTATCTCAATTTCTTTCTTTTCTTTTAATTCAGTCATAAAATCAACCTCTATTATTTTATATTATAATTTTTATGTCAATCATTATTCGTCAAACATTGATTGACAATCAATAATTATATATTAATCTCGATATTTAAATGTTTTTATAGAGAAGAATATGACTAATAAGCTCTAAAGTAATGAAAATGATGGAAGCAATATTATTTAATAATGTTATATAAAAAAATTTAGAAAGGGCATTTTTACACAAAAAATAGGATAAAAACATGGAAATCTTGTCGAAGCTAAAGTTATATCTCCATTATTCCATCCCATGCTCTTCGCTCTTTGTCGAATAATGTATTAGCGATTTTCATTTCTTTTCCGAATAAAAGCGTAGTTCTGCTTTTCTTATCATAAGTGGGCCAATGTGGAATTCCGTCATGATTCGGATTACCACTACGAGCAAATGAAAGCCAAGCGTCCATCATATTTTCACATAAATTTCCTGTATTGACTGCATTGCCTACGAAAGCTTTCATTGCAGGTTCTTCAAGAGTATTAAATATAAATGGGAGTTCAAGAGCATGACAGGCTCCAAGGTTTCCATTATATACGGAAGTTTCCCATGTAAATAGGTAATTATAAGCATTTGGTTGATAGATGGATTGCGCTTCAAGTAGTTGCAGTGTTGCAACTCGGAACATTAAATCAGTAACAATAGAATCCAATAATTCTTTGGGTTCATTTGAAAAGATTCCCGCTCGTGCCTCTTTATAAGTATCAATAATATTTTTAGCGTTCTCAGAATTTATTCCCATCATACCTAAATAAAGCATTATAGCTTTTTCATCCCTGATTTTACTTATTAGGGGATTCATTGAAGTAAACAGTTTAGCCTCATGTAGATTAGTTCCCATCATTAAATCAATATTTTTACATTTACCTTCCCTAAATACGGTTAAGGGATGTACTGTGAATGTCTCACCATCGATTAAAGGTCGAAACTCTAGCGCTCCTTGTTTGGTGATTTCATTCTGTGCTTTTATAATCTCTTCGGGAGCCACTTTACGTAATGCATTAATATCTCCAGTTTTAATCCCTAAAGCACGCATTAAATCTTTTGTTGGTTTCTTTGTTACTTTTGGATCAATAGTTGGCATGCTTTGTGCTATAACTCGACGAAAGAGACCCTTAGCAGCAGGCATCGCTGTTAGTGTAATAACAGCATAGGCACCTGCAGATTCTCCAAAAATTGTAATATTATCTGGATTACCCCCAAATTTAGCAATATTATCATGGACCCATTTTAATGCTAAAATCTGGTCTAGTTGTCCTACATTTGCAGTAACACCGGGAATGAAGAGATATCCAAAAGCACCCAATCGGTAATTTATCGATACTATAACAACATCACCACGTTGAGCTAGATTGGAACCATCATAGATGGGGCTTCTACTTCCACCCATAATAAAAGCCCCACCATGTATCCAAAACATTACTGGCCTTTTCTTATTATCAATAGCAGGAGTCCAAATATTAAGGGTTAAACAATCTTCACTTTCAGGGAGAAGTTTTCCAGTTACCTCTTCCAGTGGTGTATATCCTTGAAAGGCACAGGGTCCAAATTTTGTAGTTTCTAACACACCACTCCAAGCCTTTTTAGCTTGTGGAGGACTAAAACGTAAATCACCAATAGGAGGTTCCGCATAAGGAATCCCTTTAAAAATTTGTAAATTATTTTCGGAATAACCTTTTACTTTTCCACAATTTATGTCTGCAATTGTCATAGTTATATGTAAAATAGTAATAAATTTAAAAAATATTTTCAATCGTAAATGTATATAAAAAAAGAAGATATAACAAGTTCTCGTGAAATAATCGAATATCAAAATAACAGAGAAATGAGTAAAATCGAATCATATGAAGATTAAAACGAATTACTAAAAGGAGAAAAGCATGGGTAATAGGAGACTATAATAGATAATTGATTTTTAAAATTGTACTTAAGAGATAGCTCTACTAATAGCTATCACCTTCCGATATTAACAATTATTTAAAAATATATTTCTTTATTTTTAATTCAACAAAATATAATAATTTAAATAATTTGAGAAGTTAAAATATTTTAAATTATAAAAAGGTCAAGTAAATATTGATGTCTGAAGATAGAAACCTTCTTAAGAAAAAATCTCAAAAGAAAATTCTTACATATGTTATTCTGTTATGTTTTTTTATTTGTGGAGCTTATACTACTACAACATATTTCTTTAGTTTTATTGGTCTTATTATTGGTCTCGTTTATTTCATATTCATTCCTAACAGACAGGTGAAGAGACTAGGAATCTTATTAGCTTGGACTGTTGGAATAACTACTATTATAATAAATGGCATAGCCCAGATAAATGCTTCTGGAGCTCCCGCTTTATCAACTATTTATTTCGCACTTATTATGGGCCCCGCAGCAACAGCAGCGTATCCAATTGGTTTTGTAATTTGGAAAAAAATATCTAAGAAAAGGAAGGAACTTAATCGGTTTTCTTTAAAACTTCAGGAATTTAATAAAAAATTATCCAAAAATACAAAAAAATCTCTTAAGATCCTGATCGTAATCTTACCCTGCATTTTTTGGTGGAGCGTAAATATAGATCTTAATGTTATGTTTGATAACCAACCTCGCCTTCTTTGGGTTCATGCTCCGTCTAGTGCTCAAATAGAGTCAAACTTCATTGTAACTGTAGAAGCATGGGACGCTTATGAGCGCTTAAGCGCAACCTATAAGGGAACGGTTGAGTTTTCTATAACGTCTTATAACCTCACAAACTATTCCTTGCTAATAAATGTTAATGCGACACTTCCTAACAAATATACCTTTACAGGACAAATTTTTGGTTCAGATATTGCATATGAAATACGCGATGGTAAGGATAATGGGTTACATACTTTTGCTGTAAGAATTAATACAATAGGCCTTCACTATCTTTTAGTCTCCGATTCTCTTACAAAAAATACATATTGGAGCAATCCTATAATTGTAAATAATTATACAATTCATAGCAGTAAAATTTATTGGGGTGATATTCATGGACATTCTGGACTCTCTGATGGTTCTGGAACCCCAGAGCATCATTTTTATTACGCAAGGAATGTTGCGTGTTTAGATTTTAATGCTTTAACGGACCACGGAGAGCTGGTCGGGCTTCTCATTGGAGGTTTGGATTGGTTAGAAAAAACTACAAATGAGGCGTATGAACCGGGCACTTTTGTAACCTTCCCAGGAATAGAATGGACAAACTCAAAAACTGGTCACTATACTTGTATTTTTTCAGGTAATAAATTGATCAAAAAGCCCGTTTTATCATACATGAGTGTTACCACAATTCAACAATTTTGGGACGCGTTGGATAAATTTACAGCTTCTACGGGATGCAAAGCTTTAGCATTACCCCATCATACAACCAAGGAGGAATATCCTCAAGACTGGACTTATATTAATCCCAAATATGTTAAAATAGCGGAAGTAGTTTCTACTCATGGAGAGTCTTTATTTGAACAACGAGATCCCTATAATTATATGGGATGTGGGGATCCTCCTCCAGAATTTACTTATGGAACTGCTATTATGGATGCTTTTAAAATGGGATATAGAATGACTTTATATGCATCGAGTGATCAGCATGACGGTCATCCAGGACATTCTTTAAGTCATACTAATGCCTATATAGGGCATCAACGTCCAATGACGATCTGGCCTAATCGGGTTGATTTACCTTATCCCGGAGGACTAACTGCGGTTTTTGCATCAAATCTAACTAGAGAATCTGTATTCTCAGGATTAGAAAATCAGCGAATTTATGCAACTTCTGATCATGGTCGTCCCTTTCTCAATTTTACTATTAACGGTACTCGTGTCGGGGATGGTTCAACACTCCAAGTATCGAATCCTGCTATTCACCGAGAATTAAACATTCTTTTTGCTCAAGATGGAGCACCCGCGGCAAACTTGCGTCCCCAAGCAGCAAGTGTAACTCCTAATTGGTTACCAAACTGGGATGCAAAAGTGGAAATTTTTAAGAATGGCGAATTGTTTTATAGCCAAATTATTAGTTCCCCAATTGTTAACATTACTATTTTGGATACAGAATTGATTACAGGCACTTCCTTTACAGAAAGATGTATACAAAAATCCGATGGAAAATATTATATTAATAAATACAGTGACAATCCAATAGATCCAAATCTTTTAAACACGGGTGGAGCTGATTTTTACGTAATTCGAATCGTAGGAGATAATGGTAGATACTGCTATGCGGGGCCAATATGGGTGGAATATTAAGAGTAAAAAAAATTTAAATTCTGTAAATCTATTTTTTTTATTATGTAATACTTTAGAAAAACCTTCGCAAAAATAAAATCGCCTCAGAAATATAACTCCATATCATTGTGCTTTTCGCGCTTGATATTCATATCAAGTTCTCACTCAAATGCCTTTTCATCATCGGCTAATAGTTAAATTATTTCTTGACCCTATAAACTTTTCCTATTCACAATATTAATTCCTAAAGGAATTCAAAAATTATTTGATTGGATTAAATCTCGAGCTTAATAATGAGTAATATTTCAAGCTAAAAAAGCTATTAATTAGAAGGTAAGAATCTAAAACCTTTTAGATTTATGCGGAGGTTATTCTTATTAAATTAACCCACTTTATTATGATACAAAAGTTTAAATTTAATATCATTGTATTCTATAACTTAAATTTCTTAATAATTAGTAATTTTCTTTTTACAAAAATTAATGATTAAAAATGTCTAAATTTAAGATTAATGAGTCAATGATCCATGGTTTTATCGAACCTGGATTTGAAGAAGTGAAGAATGAATTTATTAATAATTTTAAGAAGGGAGAAGAAGTTGGAGCTGCATGTGCTGCGTATTATAATGGTAAGAAGGTTGTTGATTTATGGGGGGGATATCGTGATGCAAACACCCGTGATCCCTGGAAGGAAGATACATTAGTCCTTGTTTTTTCTACAACTAAAGGTATTTCGGGATTGGCTTGTGCCCTCGCACATACGAGGGGATATTTTGATTATGATGAGAAGGTTTCAAAATATTGGCCTACATTTGCCCAAAATGGTAAAGAAAATATTACAGTAAGGCAATTACTTTCACATAAAGCTGGATTGTGTGCAATAGATGAACCTTTAGATTTAGGAACTCTTGGGGATCCTGATAAGATGGAATCCGCAATTGCAAAACAAAAACCATTATGGGAACCTGGAAAATTACATGGATATCATGGTATTACGCTTGGATGGTATGAGAGTGAATTAATCAGAAGAACTGATCCTCAACATCGAACTATTGGTCAATTCTTTCGTGATGAGATTGCAAAACCTTTAGGTTTAGAGATTTATATTGGATTACCAGATGAAGTGCCAGATGATCGAATTGCGAATATCTATGCGCCATTATATCGGCTTCGAATGATTTTTAACACTAAAAAACTTCCTAAAGCTTTTGTAAAAGCATTCCTCAAAAAAGGTACTATTACAAATAGAACTTTTTCTAATCCTAAATTGCTGCAAACGGTTAAAAGTTATAACCAACGGGAATTGCGCAGGATAGAATTACCCGCTGCAAATGGGATAGTTCAGGTGCGAGATGTCGCAAAATTGTATAGCTTTTTCGCAACTGGTGGAAAAGAATTAAATATTAAACAAGAAACTTTGAATGCTTTAATGGAACCAGCGGCTGTTCCAGATTTGGGACCTCTTGATCAAGTACTTCATCTTAATTCACGTTTCTCTATTGGTTTCATAAAACCTTCACCAGACTTTTTATTTGGTTCGGATGAAAATGCTTTTGGTACACCTGGAGCTGGTGGCTCTTTTGCTTATGCCGATCCTACCAATCAAGTTGGATTCTGTTATGCTATGAACAAATCCGGCTTTTATTTAGTTGGAGATCCTCGGGAAAAAATATTATCAGATACACTTTTTAAGTGTATTAAAAAATTATAATTTTTATAAACTTTGAATTATCAACTGATTATAGATCCTTGATTTATCAAATTTAATTATAGGATTAAACAAATTAACTAGAACTTACAGATTAAGTAAATTGACGGAAAAAGAACAAAAAATAGTAAGAAGTAAAGTAGCAATAGAACGGCATTATTTACCAGCGGAAGAGCGAATCAAAAATTTTGAAGAGGTGAATCTAGGGTATTTAAAACTAGAGGAGGTAATCAAAGAATGCGAGCGTTGTTATCAATGCTTTACTAAGAGCGATCCTCAAATAAAACCACCCCCCTGTATGAAGTATTGCCCCACTCATTGTAATTCTAGAGATATTATTAGAAATGTGCTGGATGGTAAGATTAATGAGGCTCTCAAGATTATCTATAAACATTATCCCTTTCCTAGAAGTGTTGAAAGAGTTTGCCCCGGTTATTGTCAACTTCATTGCACCGCAGGAATAAATGGAGATCCAATTCAAATTCCTATGATAAAACGATTTTTAGTTGATAATTATGGCCCCCTCGAAGATTATTTTAAATGCAAACCTGATTTAGACAAAAAGGTAGCTATTTTAGGCTCCGGGCCTCTTGGTCTCACTGTTGCATTTTATTTAAGGAAATATGGAATTAAAGTCACAATTTTTGAAAAACATGAAGTAATAGGTGGCATGCTTACAACAGAAATTCCTGAATTCCGGCTACCAAAGTCAGTTTTAAATACAGAAATAGAAAACTTAAAGCATTGCGGGATCAAAATCATAACGAATAAAAGTATTGATAAAGATTTTGGTATTGACCAAATTTTCGAGCTAGGATATCACGTTATAGTTATAGGAATCGGTGCTCAGAAAGCTAAATCACTTAAGATTCCGGGAAAAGATCCATTAATTATTATGCAAGCTCTAAAATTCTTAAGAAGTCATAATCTTAACGAAAATATACCTTTTCTGAATAATGAAAAAGTGGTCGTTATAGGGGGTGGAAGTACTGCCACTGATGCCGCTAGAGTTGCAAAGCGTCTTGGAGCAGATGTTTCTATTTTATATCGAAGAGAAAGGGAACATATGCCTGCAGGAAAGGCTGAAATTCAAGACACAGAAAATGAAGGCATCAATATTGAATTCTTAGTTAACCCAAAAGAATTTTATTGCATAGATGAAGAATCTCAAGGGATTGTATGTCAAAGAGTAGAACTCGGAGATAAAGACGCCAGTGGTCGCCCTACTCCAGTCCCTATCGAAGATATCGAAATCAAGGTTGAAGCTGATTATATTATTGAAGCAATTGGTCAAGAAATCGATCTAAGCGGATTTGATACGCATAGATTCAAAACAACAAAATCGAATACCTTTATAGTGAATGAAAAATTCTTCACAAGCGTTCCTAAAGTGCTAGCAGGGGGAGATTGTGTGCTTGGATCGAAAAGTGTAGTTGATGCTGTAGCTCACGGAAAAATCATCGCAGATCAAATCTACGATTTTTTAAAATAGAAGAAGTAAAAAAGAACTGGTTAGGGCATTGTCTTTATGATATGTATTTTCCATTTCTGATAGCACCATTAGAAAACAACTCTTTCTATTAAATAACTAACAAAAAAATTTAAAATTATTAACTGTAAGTTTAATTGTATATCTATTCTAATTATAAAACGAATAATTTTTTATCTGAAATAAAAATTTAAGCTCTAATGCAACTGAAAGAATTAAATAATTTAGAAATCAAATAGAGGAGGAGAATGAGAAGAAATGATATAATAAATTATTTGAAATCTATTAATTTTAAACGGTTAAAATTTAAAATTAATTGGTTTTCATATAAAAGAAGATGGTTTATAATCAAATATGTAGTAATTATAGGTATCCTAGCACTGCTATTTTGCTACATTCTTACGTATTACATTATTACTGAAAGCAGTGTTTATAGCTTAATAGCTAAATTTAGTTTGAATTATTCTTTCATTCTAATTCCAGCATTACTTTATCTACTTGAAGTAAGAAGGAATTTTAAAAAAGAACTTGATAATATATATTCCTTAAAAAACAGTTTAATTTATTTAAGGCATTACATTGCAAGAGAAATAAGCGGGCTTAAGAATGATGTATATAGAGATAAAATCATTGATCCCTCTAATATTACCCAAATAATTGGATTGCTAAGGACTCTTAAATTTAATGAACATGCTGCAATGTTTTTATCACATATAGAAAATAAAAGACTCTATCAAATCGATGTAATTATTATAGAGGTTATAGAAAAAATTAAAAAATACGATTCCAGAAAGAATTTTCAAAGCATTGAGCAGAACTGGAATTTTAAAGATACTAAAGAGACCATAGAAAAATTAGAGATGAAAGGTGATGTGGATTCATTAAAAGCGCACTTCCTGGACGATTTAACTTTCCCTTTAGTCTATTCTCTATTGTTGGATAATCCGGTTCATACACTCGGTATTTATTATTATAATCAGGAAGAAAAGAAACTCAAGAATTTGACGTAAATATTGTTAAAGCAATTGAAAAATGGAAAAAACTACATCTCACTAAATTCCCTTAAGAATATTTCCTTTTTTACTCAATCCCCTCTTGTTTTTTAATATCTATTTAGAATTCAGATCAAATTTCTTCACTTATAATCTTTTATGAAATTCAATATCTCCTCTTTAAATAATGCAAAATCAGAAAGCCCTTTTTTAATATCTTTAAAAGCAACTTCATCATCTAGCTTTCCATAGCGATGGACTAAAAAATTTCGAAATCCCTTTAATCCTTTAATTTTTTCAGCCATCTCACTTGAAATAATATTATCATCCTTTAATGCCATAATAATTTCATCCCTATTTGAAGGGATACCTAATTTTAAATCAGAATTAATAATTGAACAAATAGCGATGATTTCTTGAATTGATGCTTCAATTTTTTTATAAATACCGTCTTTAACTAAACCTAAAGCTTTAAATTTATCTACTTTCTCAGGAAGATTTTCTTCAACTAACTCCACATTTTCATCTATAATTTTAAGCTTAGTTTTAATAATATTAATTCTAAAAATAATCACCGATTTATATAATCTAAATAAAATGGATAAAATTCTTCGTATTCTTCTATTGTTTCATTAGCAATTTCATATATCCTATCTTCATCTTTTACATAAAGAATTTTACCTTTTAATATCTCTATCTGGACAAATAACGGAAGTAATTGAAACATCTGAATATCAAAATTTTCATTAAACTTTTTCAATAATTCTAAACGAATTTTAGAGAGGTTTTTTTTCTCGTCGTTAATATATAAACAAATATCAATATCACTATCATCTAAACGATATAAACCAAGAGAAGAGCCATACAAGATTATAAACTCTATCTTGGAAAAATATTCAGTACCTCTTAACTGCTCTAAAAATTCATCGAGTAATTGAGTAATCTTTTTCTCCATAATAAGATAATATCTTAATAAAAATATATAATCATCGACAAATGATAAAGCTAGTCTTGATGAGTCGATATACAGAATCTATAGGATTTTTACTTTTTTTAATTAATCCTTTATTGGATACAGCTTTACTGTATTACTTTGATATCCCTTCTTGGATGACTCAAGATTATGGTAATGGAGATAATGTCGCACCCGTAATAACAATACTTTCTCCCCTAAATAATTCAAGATACAACACCATCGCACCCTCATACATGATAAGTATAATTGAAGATAACCTGGATTCTTGTTATTATATAATATCGTGGGAAGGGGGAGAATCACCCCCTTTTATAGCAAATTCATCGGGATCCATTGATCAGGCCCTTTGGGATACACTACCTCCGGTATATATACTCTAACGGTTTATACAAATGATACGGCGGGAAATTTGGGCTCGAAAAGTGTAATTATACTTAAAGAAAGTTTGCCATCCTCCCCAGCTATTCCATTTGGATCTTTTTATCTTATCATCAGCATTGTAATTATAACTACAATATTACCTTCAGTTAAATATAGGCTTAAGAAGAAATCGTAAATTTCTTTTTTTTTTAGATTTAATTTATTTCAAGGATTTAGTGTATACTTTGATTTCTCATCTAATATTTTATCTATAACTTTTTTAAAAGTCTCATAAGGCTGAGCTCCAACAATTAGCCGTTCTTCAATATTAAAAGTAGGAACACCATTTATTCCATACTTTCTTAATTCTTTTAAGGTTTTTTGTAATACTTTGAAAGGTTCATCTGTATCTAAGTAATTTTCTATTTCATTCTTATTTAGTCCAACCGATTCAGCAAGATCTAACAATAAACTTTTATCTCCAATATCTTTTCCCTCTAACCAATAAGCTTCTAGTACTAATTTATGAAATTCTTCAAATTTCCCCTTTTTCCGAGCAAATTCAGAAATATATAGGGCTAATCGTGAATTTGGTAATTTTTCTGCAAACTTAAGTGTTAAACCATCCTCATCCGCAAGACGTTTAACATTAGCGAATGCCATCTCTAAATATCCCTTAGGAAAAGGCAATTCGTCAATTGAAGCGCCCCTTTTTGGTGTTTCAGGATGAATCTCAAACGGTCTCCATTCAACGTCAAGATTATACTCTTTTTTGAGTTTTTCTATTCGATGATATCCGATATAGCAAAACGGACAAATATAATCAGAATAAGCTATAACTTTTAACTTCGTTTGACTCATATGTAGGTTTAAGAAGAAAAAGCAATCTTAAATACTTTTTTCAATTAAAAAATAAGAAAATTAGGATAAGATTTATTCTTTAGAAATTTGTAAATTCTTAATTGTATTAAACTTGTTTGCCCATTCACATTCTAAATGTATCCCATTATCAGCGTTATGTTTGCGAGATTTCCTGAAATGATATTATCATCCTCCCTTATATTTATCCCATCCTCACCGTTATTATTTGCAGTATTTCTCGACAAGTTGTTACTATTTTTGTTTGTATTTATTCCAGTACCACTGTTATAGTTTGCAATATTCCCCGAAATTGTATTAATATAACCCGAACAAATCAACCCAGTACTCTTGTAGTTAGCATTATTTCCTGTAAATATTGTGGCAGTATACTTCCGGAAGGTCAAACTTTTCGCACTTGGTAAACCTGAAAAAACTGTTTTTATTCTAAAGTTTGTAGCAGAAGTATTTATGGAAGACCTCAGGAATACAGTGGGGGTTGATTTTTACAATAAAATTCTCGAAGTTGAAGGTAAAACAGTCAAACTCCGAATATGGGATTTTGCGGCTGAAGAACGTTTTAGATTTCTACTTCCACAATATATTAAAGATTCTAATGGTGCTATAATAATGTATGATGCTATTGACACAAAAATTTTAAAAACCATATCTGAGCTTCTTGAAATTATAAAAAAGAATGTTGGAGAAATTCCAATTTTTTTAGCAGTTCCAGAACTACCATCTAAAGCCGAAGAACTTGTGGATATCATAGAAAAATACTCATTTACAGAAATAGCCTCTGAAGTAGGACCAAATGGGGAACATACTTTCGATTTACTCACGAAAAAAATGCTTGAACGTGAACATATTGAAGGAGACATGAAATAGGAAAAAAAGATTATAAAACTAAAAAACAAGAAACATAGCCTCTATGAAACCCACTGATGAGAGTATTTTGGAAAAAGCATTCAAGAAAAGAAAATCAATAATGCTTTTTTTTATTTCGGAATCATATTAGCTGTCAACTTTTGAAACCAAAAATGATTAAAATCTCTAATTCTTTAATTTCTTTAGTCATTCTGATAATAAATTGAAGAAAGAACGATTTAATGAGATATAAATTTAATTACGATTAAATTTATTATTTAACCGTCATTAAAGAAAAATGTTTTATACATAGTTATATGTTTTATACATAGTTGTATAACCCTATAACAAGAGATTTATCCAAGAATCAAAAAAAAATTCTTAAATTGTATTAATAAATTAATTTCGTATAAAAGGATGATTTTTTATTATGAGAAAAGATGAAGAAATCAATAATTATCTTGATAAAATTGGAGAACTTGAAGAAATTATAATGAGATTAGAAGATCTCATCCCAGTGGAAGATGTTAAAAAGAAAAGTAGAAAAAGGAAAATGATGGATTCAAAACTCGCTATTGAACTCGATGAAAAAGATATAAAATATAGAGAATTAAAGGATAGAATGGGTTTCTTAAGAAAAGAAAATTCACAACTCCAACAAGAATTAGAAAAAATAAAATATGCTAATAGTAGCTCATCAAGGATTAAAATTGAGGATTTAAGACCTGAACCAATCCTAAATGACTTAGTGAAAGAATTACAAGATGTAGTGAATAAACAGAGATTAATAATTAGTAAAATAAAAACTAATAAAGTTGATAAGGAAGATATTCTTGAAAAATTAATAGATAAAGAATCAGAAATTAAACTTTTAAAGTCAGAAATCTCACAATTAAATAAAAAAAAAAAAGAATTTAAATTATTCTAATTTTTTAATTGTGCTTAATTGGAATTATTTATGAAATCTAATGAAATTGAATCAGATATACCTAAAAAATGCCCTAAATGTGGCAGTGAATTAGTAGAACGTACCGGAAAGTATGGTAAATTTATAGGTTGTACTAATTTTTCAGAATGTCGATATATTTATGACCTAGGTAAACAAGTTAAAGTTTTATGTCCAAAATGTGGAAAAAAATTAAAAATGCGTAAAGGAAGATATGGAAGATTTTTAAGTAAAGCTAAAATATAGCTACCATATTCTCCTCCATATATTCCAAATTCATGTTGAAGACAAACAATATCAACTTTATTTACATTAAGATATTCGGCAGCTAATTTGTAATCTGTAAATCGTTTAGCATTCAATTCAAAACGAACCTGACTTGGATAATGATATCCTTGAGCAATATCGTTCATTACCAACGCCCAGCATTCTAATTGAGGTGCTTCAGTAGATACAGCATTTAATAAATCTTTAGTAAAAGTTGCAATTCCACATTTCCTTGGTAAATAATTGCTAATAAAAGCAATAGTTTTTAGATTTGGATACCTTCTCATAATATTTTATAACTTTAATGATTTAAATAATTAGGCTAATAATTGAATTAAGAATAAAACATTTGAACTATTTTACTATTAGCAATTACTCTATTGATTTAACGAATAATTCGTCTGAATCAAATCTACACAGAACTTTATTTTCCCTTGCTAACCAACCAATTGCCATCAGTAAAACTTTTTCGTTTTGATGAATTAATTTCTTAAGGTGAGTTAAACTTTTTTCTTCTTTAAATGTAAGATTAAAAATCTGTCCTGCTAAAAAACCAATCCCAACTTCTACTTCGGACGCCAAGAGTTCGTGAAGAAGTTTATGCAGATTTACCGATGCTACGGCTATTCTCTTATCAGCGGCACCATAATAAATATATAGTCTATCTCCAAATATTGCGGTGCCCGTAGGGAAAACAATATTATTTACATCTCCAATTTTTTCATAATCTTCGGTTGGCGAAAAAAGAGGTTCTTTAAGTCGTCCTATTACTTTAAACGGATTTTGTTTATCAAGGAGGGCGACACTTGCGTGATACACCTTACCTTTATTAGAATCCTCTACAGAATGATATAACATGAGCCAACCTCTCTCAGTTTCTATTAATGGTGCTCCAGCACCGATATTTCTTGATTCATATCCAAATTTTGGCTCCATTAAAACATGATCGCCTAATGTTTTTAGATAATCCTTCCAGAAATCGATTGTCAAATCTTTAAAATCATCGAAACAAACAATTTGAATATCAGGTAGTATTCTATGGAACAGTACAAACTTATTCTTATATTTTTTTGGTAAAATGAATGAATCTTTTTCCCATAAGAGTACATCTTCGGCAACAACATCCTTATAATATGATATAAAGAAATAATACTTTTCTTTAAGTCTTGATAAGCGGAAAAATTGCCCTGCTTCATCGTATCTCATTTTAGCTGAAATTATTCCATGTTTTTCCCAATTTTTTAAATCTTTACTAGTTGCATACGCTAATAACGCATTTCTTCCATCATAGGCCGTGTAAAACATGAAATATGTATCATCAATAAAAACGATTCTAGGATCTTCTGTACCATGTATTTCATAATCATATTCAGGAAACAAAATAGGACTATTTTTCCTTTCTACGATATTCAAGGGGCTTTCCAATTTACAATAACCAATACTTGAATAATTTCCTTCTTTTACAGCGCGATAGAATAAATGTAATGTATCTCCTTGCTGAACCACCGTAGGGTTTAAGACAGCCTGATTTTCAAACTCGTTCTCAGTTGCTTCTAGGAGAACTCCTTCTCTTCGTACTATTACCATATTTAGGTATAACGATCTCTTTCTTATTAATTCATGGATGGTATCTAATATTCTTGATTATGAGGGAAAGGGTGTCAATAGAAATTTTACCTTATTGTTGTAGAATTCAGTCATAATTCCTCTTTTTAACAATTCACTTAAAGCAAATTATCAGGATTCTCTTTCATTAAAGATTATACTCTTTTTTGAGTTTTTCTATTCGATGATATCTGATATAGCAAAATGGACAAATATAATCAGAATAAGCTATAACTTTTAACTTTGTTTGACTCATATGTAGGTTTAAGAAAAACGAACAATCTAATATACTTAATTCAATTAAAAAATAAGGATAAGATGTATTCTTTAGAAATTTTTAAATTAGTAATTTCCCCTTTCTTGATTTGAATTCTGCTCATAATTAATTTAGGAGTACCATATAAAAATCTCATTTTTTAAGTTGTATGATATTGTAGAATCCAATTTAGGTTGTTTTTAATATTAATAACTCCCTTAGTAGATTTGACAATATCTAATATTGCATCATATTCATTCATGGAAGATATTGTACCAGATAAAGTAACAATTCCACTCTCAACTTGCACATCAACCTTATTTGCATCAATTCGAACAGAATTTTGCATTGATGTAATTATATTTTTAGTAATCTCTTCATCAGAAATCCTTTCCTCGGGAACAATCGAGATCTTATTTGATACAGAAAGAACTCCTGATATTTGAGAGGCCATTTTTAGAATCTTTTCCCTTTTCCAATAGGAATTCACAATTCCTTCTAGGATAACAATACCATTATCTACAGATACATGAACAATATTGGAATCAATTTCTGAATTAGAATCTAATAAACAAAACATAACTTCCTTTATATCTTGATCTGAAGGTATTTCATAAGACCCCAGAAATTTAACTTCAATTTCATTAATTACTGATTTTATTTCAGGAACCATCTGTGTTTCAATTTCAGCTAATATTTTTTCTGGATAAGTAGAAACACATCCTTTCAAAGTCACGATGTTGTCTTTAATAGAGATTTCAATCTGTGACTCATCTATTCTATTATCCCAAGTTAACCTATCCCTTATCATTTTCTCAAAATCTTTCATGACGTTTACTCCTTCCATAATTTATATAACTTAAATTTCAAATATTTAATTTTTTAATAACATCTTTAAGTTTATTAGCAGAATTCTTGAAATTTTCAACTTCTTCATCATTTAAGACGATTTTAAGAGTATCTTGTACACCGTTCTTATTAATAATACTTGGTAAGCTCGTATAGACGTCATTTACATCATAAAAATCTTCAACTAGAGTTGAGATTGGCAAAATTGTATTCTCATCATTAACAATAGCTTGAGAAATTCGTGCCAACGCTAAACCAATCCCATAAGAAGTCTCTCCTTTTCTGTCTATAATTTCGTATGCAGAATCTCTTACTTCTTCGAAAATAGTTTGAAGATCTTTATCAGAATCATTAAAATTAACACAATCACTCATTTTGCAGTAATTTTTAATATGAATTCCACCAATCATAGCACTACTCCATAAAGCAAATTCACTATCACCATGTTCTCCTAAAATATAAGCATGCACGTTTCTAGCACTTACCTTACAATATTTTGCTAATAAATATCTAAACCTTGCGGTATCCAATGTTGTACCTGCCCCCATAACTTCGTTTTTAGGTTTTCCAGATATTTTATAGGTAACGTAGGATAATATATCGACTGGATTTGAAACGATTAAATAAATAGCATGTGGAGCATAATTGTGTATGTTGGGGATAATCTGTTTGAATAATGCTACATTTTTATTTACTAATTCTAGTCTTGTTTCACCAGGTTCTTGGTTTTTACCTACAGTAATCACTACAAGATCAGAATCTACAATATCTTCAAAATCTCCAGGAAGTATATCCACGGGGCTAGTATACGGTGCAGTATGAGAGAGATCCATAACTTCTCCCTCTAACCTCTTGCGATTTATATCCACCATTACAATTTCTCTAGCAATTCCTTTTATAATCAGAGCATAAGCGTATCGGGTTCCAACATTTCCGCAACCAATTATGGAAATTTTAGGATGTAAACTTTCTTTTTTCAAAATAAAAACATCACCTATTAATTAATTTTAAATAAAGTATATAATTGTTAGGTCTAGAAAAAATAGAAATCTAATTAAAGAGGTAAAAAAGATATTAAATTTTAAATATCAGAATTCTTAACTAAAGAATCTTTAAGTTATCATGACTAATAATTTTCATCATTAATTTTAGAGGGTATTTCTTTAACTTGTTTAGCTAATTCCATTGCCATTTTTTCACCTTTTTCAAGTTGTTCTAATGTGGGATAACCATTAAACGTAAGTGGTTCAAAAATATCCCAATGCATATTTTCACCTCTAAAAGTATTAAATTATTATTATTACAATATAAAAAATAAGGATAATTAATATTTGCATGAATAAGACTAAGAAAATTTAATTTTTTACAAATAAAAAGAAGGAATTAATGGAATTGCATTTTTAAAGTATAAATTTTAGATTTATACTTTTAAATCTAGCATTAACTAATAAAAATAAAAATTAAAAATGACTTAAGTGTGCTAAAACTTAAGATCTAATGTATTTTGCCATAATCCATGAATATTACAGAATTAAAAAGCAATAATCATTCCGAGTTTTTCTGTTTTGAATGTAAGGTGGGTTATAGGATATGAATAAATGGATCTTGAATTTGGTCTTTCAATAGATGCTCTATTAGCGGAGAATTCTGATTTTCACTTATCGTTCAAAAAAAGAAGTGAGATGATGGTTTCCTAATTTAATTATTTACTAAAGTTATGGTAATATTTCATAACCTTTAGATATATATATGAAGTTTTTATCCTATTGTTTAGATAAGTAAATGAAGCATTTTTTTATGTATAAAAAAAGTTTTAGTTGATATATGAATTAAATAAGAGGTGAGAATAACTCATTAAAAGTTTTAATTATAAATATTTAATCATTGGAGGAGGAATGACTGCTGATGCAGCGATTCAGAGTATTCGAGAAATTGACTACAAAGGAACTATTGGATTAATAAGTAATGAAGAATATCCTCCCTACGCGCGTCCTCCATTATCAAAAACTCTTTGGACAGGAGAAGACGAAATTGAAGATATCGATTTGGAGACTTCTAATCTGAACCTTGAAATGCATCTTAATCAAACGGTAATAAAAATTGATCCTGTTAATAAAAAAGTGTATGATAATAATAGCAATGAATACATTTATCAAAAATTACTGATTGCTACTGGTGGCACACCCAAAAAACTACCAAATATTGATGAGAAAGGAATTATTTATTACCGCACTCTCTCAGACTATAAAAAACTGCGAGACATTGTTGATAAAAATAATAAGTTTGGAGTAATTGGAGGAGGATTTATTGGTTCGGAAATAGCAGCAGGAATAAAAATGTATAAACCTGAATCAAAAGTATCCATGATATTCCCCGAAAATGGAATTGGTGGACTTACTTTTCCCGAAAAACTGAGTAAATATCTTAATACCTATTATCAAGAAAAAGGAGTAGAAGTCTTTTCGGGTGAGTTAGTAACTAATATATCTAAAGATAATAAGGAATATTTAGTCGAGACAAAAAGTGGAAAAAAATTCAAATTCGATGCTATAATCGCTGGTTTAGGAATTAAACTTAATATAGAGCTATTAAAAGATACAGATATAGCAGTTAACGATGGTATTATAGTTAATGAATACCTCCGAACAAATGTAAAAGATGTTTATGCTGCTGGTGATGTAGCCCGTTATTATACTACAACACTCAATAAATCTCTTCGTGTGGAACATGAAGATAATGCACTTAATATGGGAAATATTGTTGGCCAAAATATGGCAGGTCAAAATACTATTTACGAACAGTTATCTTATTTTTACTCTGATTTATTTGACCTAGGTTATGAAGCTGTTGGCATTTTGGATTCAAAATTAGAGACTGTGGAATCTTGGAAAGAACCATTTGAAGAAGGCATTGTATACTATTTAGAAGATGGAAAAGTTGTTGGAGTATTGTTTTGGAACGTTTGGGACAAAGTAGATGAAGCTCGAGAGTTGATTTCTGAAAAGGAAGTTCTACCACCAGAGGATTTGAAAATTAAAATTCAATTTTAAAGTTTTTTTATTTCTTATAAACATCAAATTTGCATTTTATTTATTTAATGATTCGTAAAATAACTAAATCCATAGGATTTATAGCTTGGATAGCACTAATATAAAATTTGACTCTCTTTCTTTTTCTGAAGATTTTTATTTAGCTGTAGAATCTTAACGTGTCTATTTATTGAAAATTAAAGCTTTAGTATTTTTTCAAACGTAACTTTCTTTAGGATGTTCATTACTTATAATTCTGTAACCTCCATTTTAATAAGTTCTTCTGTTTTCTTCCAGAGCATTTTTTGAATATCTTTATCATAGGTGGTAGTTTTTGAGGACTGAGAGCGATTATTTACAAAATATTTTCCACTTACATTTTCTAATTCTGGTGCTATAGCAGCAAAGATTAAAATCTTAGCGCCATCTATTAGCGACCTCCCCTGTGAACCAAAAGCAGATCTCAATAATTTTGTATTTATTACTCCTGGATGAAGACAATTTACACTAATATCGGTATTCTTCAATTTATCTGCAAGGAGATATGTAAATAATATAAGTGCCGTTTTTGAATTTGCATAAGCTTTTACACCAGTATATCCATTCTCCAATTGTAAATTATCCAAATCAAAACGATTAGAATGAACTCTTGAAGTGACATTAACTATCCTAGCTGATTTCCCTTTTTTCAACAAATCTAATAAGAGATTCGTAAGAAGAAACGGTGCCACATAATTTACTGCGAAAGTTTCTTCTAAGCCTTCTTGTGTAATAATTCGCTCTGATCTATATACTCCAGCATTATTAATTAACACATCTAATCTATCAAAACGATCGTATACATCATTGACCATTTCTTTAATTTGAGTGAAAGATCTTAAATCAGCATAAACACTACTCAATTTACTATCATTGATTTCTTTTTTTATACTTCTTAATGTTAATTCAGCTTTTTCCCGATTTCTTCCATGAACAATTACATGATATCCTGATTTAGCAAGCTCAATTGCTGTTTGATATCCGATGCCATCTGTGGACCCAGTAATTAAAATTATTTTTTCTTCTAAAATAAGTAACCATCTCGTTATTCTATATTCCAAAGATAAAAAATCAAGTTTTAGAACCTTTCTATAATATTTTATTGAATTTCATTACCTCAATATTATAAAATAAAAATTAATCATAAGAGATAGTTTCTATTCTAAAGGATATTTACCAATGATATTTAGAAAATTAATGAAATGCGTTTTATACTTTTGGATCCTTTAGGGCTTTAAAATCTTTTATCCTACTTCTTATTGTAACTTCAGTTACTTTTGCAGCTTGAGCTACTTCATCCTGAGTCTTTTTAAATTTAGTATTTTTAGTAACTATATATAATACTGCAGCAGCTAATCCTTTAGGATCTTTTCCAATTAATGGTAAACCCTTCTTAGAGGTATCTTTAAGTAAATTTAAAGCTTTGATTTTTATTTCTTCAGGCAATCCCAACCTGTTACCAAAAAGAAATACAAGTTTCTCTGCTGAAATTGGATGATAATCTAAACTTAAGATCGGGAGTATATCCCGAACGACCATACCTAAAGAACGAAATAATGTGCGGTTTGATACCATTGATGCTTCAGATACATCTTCGAGTAATTTTGGAAATTCATGAATCCGTATAGCGGCATACAATGAGGCTGCAATAAATCCATCAATTGAACGCCCCATTGTTAATTTCTTCTTAGCTACTTCAGTATAGATTCTCCATGCTGTCTCACTGATATATGCAGGAATATTAAGTTTTGATGTATACAATTTTAATTTCGGTTTTGATTCCCAATAATTCCGTTCCAATGAAGTTATAAGAGATCGTTGAATTTTTGCGAGTCTTGAGAATAATATACCTTTCTTAGCATTTATCACGTTTCCTTTTGAATCAATTCTATTACTTGGAAGGATAGTTCTTGGGCCAAATTCTCTCCAAGAAGGTTCTGTTTGTCTTCTCTGATTAATCTCTTCAATACCGTAAGCTCTTCTCTCATTTTCTACATAAATTTGCCCTAAAACAGTTCCACAATTTGTACATACTTTACTACCACTTATATAATTAATACATGGATTTTCACAGCAATTTTCTACTTCTGGACAAATATTGATTGGATTAAACCTATTTTCAAACTGATAAATTTTAATTTTTCCCCTTTTAATTCTCTCTCAAAATCTTATTGTAAAGAAAAGAATTGGTTGAGTATTCTTTCCAAGATTTCGATAAAAATGTAAAAAAATAAATTTATGTTTTATATTTAATAGGAGATTCTGCCCTTTTTATGAATTTTAAAAAGAAACCATTTAATAACCAAATATAGCTAATTATTAAAATCAAAAATCTTTTAATTTAAAAGATTAAGATTTTTTTTTAGTTTTAAATGGATTATTTTCGCATTTTAAGAAATGTTCCTGTTTTCATTAATTCACATGGTTTTGCATAAGTATATCCAGACTTTTCTACAAAATCTTCTAGTAATTTCGACCATCTTTCATAATTTCTTTTTCCTCCAGCAATAAATGGACCAGGATTTCCATAACCCGCTAGATTTACATCATCGATAATTTTATATCCTTTAACTATCCCTTGTTCGATTAATCGGCAGCCTTCGTTCAATTGCAAAGCTAGAACTATCTCAGCGTTGGCAAGTCCCGCTTTTTTTGATAGGTCTATTTTTGGCCTCTCGTTAAGGGTCCAATCATAAAATCCCTTACCAGTTTTTACCCCTAAATTACCTGATTCAATCAATTCAGTGAAAATCTTTCCTGGAGCAAAATCTTTTGATACAGTGTCTTCAAAATACTTCATCGCACCATAAACTGTATCGATTCCTATCAAATCCATTAATTCAAAGGGACCAGGATTCATAACATGAATAATATCTGCATCTATTTCCTCATAAGGTATATTTTTTTCGACTGCTTGTTCAAGAAGCCACTTCAAATAAATTTCACCTACTATGTTTATACGATTTGCGATAAAGCCAGGGGTTTCTTTTTCAAGACGGGCAACCATCCGTTTACCATTAATACAAGGAAGTTTATTTGCTAGAGCCTCACCAATATCCATCGCCTCATTAGATGTTTTTTCTCCTCTTGTAATTTCAATTAATCTACTACTTATTGGAGAAAAAAAATGCATACCTATAACATTTTCAGGTTTACCAGAAGCCTCACCAATCCTAGAAATACTCATAGTTGATGTATTAGATGCTAATATCGTTTTATTAGGAGTAAGGTTTCCTAATTTATTGTAGACCTCTTGTTTTACTTCCATGACTTCTGGGACTGCTTCAATAAGATAGTCTGCATTTTCAACGGCTTTTTTAAGGTCTTCTTCAAGAATTAAGTTTTCTAATAAATCATCAGTAGTTTTTCCTTCTGGGAGTAAACCTCTTTCCTCAAGTGCTCTTAATCCAACATTTTCGGTAACCGATTTAGCATCCAATAATGTCATTCCATTTTCTATTAAATTCACTGCTTTTTTAAGGATATCCATATTGATATCATTTAAAATCACATTTGCAAAACCAGCCATTAAAGTGACTTGACAAATTGCATGTCCTTGAACACCTGCTCCCACAATAGCTATCGTTTTTATATTATTAATCTCAACCATATTTTAGACATTTAAGTTTATATCGCTTATTCTATAATTAATTTCTTTTTTTAAAAATTCATCGGACTTTATTAATTTGAATAGTCTAAAATATATAGTCGTCTGAAAACCGAATTTTATATACAAACTTTGCTTATTTTAAAGATATTTATCAGAGTTTTCTTAGTATACCCCAAAGAGGTACATCGGTGTTAGGGATTATTACATGTTCTACTATTTCGAACCCATATTTCTGATATAATGACACATTTTCTTCCTTATGAGATTCTATATAAATAGGAAATCCTTCACTTTCTTTTTTTTTAATCATAGTCCTTAAGAGTAGCACTCCATATCCTTTTCCTTGTTCTTCTGGTTTAACGCCAATGGTTTGGACATACCAATGATCAAAGGGTATAAGACGTTTATGGACTGATTCTATGTATTTATATAAAGGTACACTTCTTTTCCCTACTTTTAAACCCGGGAGATAAATAACGTTGTGTGAAGTCGTTTATTCTACCTTTATGTCTATAATTGATGAATATTGTTATAAAAGATAATAGCATAGAAATACCAAAATTTTAAAATTTCCTATTAAGGATTGTATCAAAATGACTATCAAATGATATGATACAATTAGCATTGAGTTGTTGATATAAATAAATTAATGAAGCATCAGTAAAGCTTAGTAATCTTTTCGATTCAACGTACTTTTTATAAACTTCAACGATTTTTTTAAAATCTCGAGGATTATTTTGAATAACTTGAAAAAAATTATCCTTTTCAAAGAATAAGATGATATATTGCTCTAAAAAAGAAACATTTCCATTAGAACGATTGACTGCTAAAGTGAAAGTTTCATTCATTATAAAATAATTTGTAAAAAACTTAGGCTTTTTTTCTTCAACTTCATTAAAAATCTCATATGCCCGTTTATGATAACGGTCTCTCTTAGATTTTAGGGCAAATAAAAAACTGGTGTCTAGAATTATAATCATTATTTATTCGCCATAATTTGTTTAATTTGCCTTTTGAAGATTATAGATCAATTCATCCTCAGATTTATCCAAATGATAAAGAGGTGCATCAGTTGCACTTTTTTTAAGTTTTTCTATGAATTTTTTAGTCACTTCGGGTTTATCAATGCTTTCAATAAAAAATTCATCAATTCTATTATAAACAAATTCGATACTTTTATCCAACACTTCTTGTTGAGACATTTTCTTTCCTAATTTTAAAGTGATTTCTGCTTGAAGTTTTTCAAGCAGATTCTTATTATTTAATTTTACATTTGCCATAAAAATTAATAGAATTCTCTACTTTTTATACTTTTCTACTTTTTATAATAGTATACTTAATTAAATGATAAAAAATGCAATAAGTAATTTGAAGGAAAATAAGAAAATTATATTTTCTCGAAAAAACTGCAAAGATGGAGTTTAATATCCTAATTAGGCTCAAATTAGTAAATTTTATAAACTATAATTACTATAATAATTATAATAATTATAGAGTAATAAAATATGGCAACAACAATTCAAATTTCTGAAGAAACAAAGAAGAAATTATTTATGATTATGAATCAACTTGAAAAACAATGGAGGCGAAGAGTGACGTACGATGAGGCTATTAAATTTTTACTAAATGAAGAAAAACTAGAATTTAATAGAGAAGATTTCTTGAAAAATGTTAAAAAATATCAAGGTATCCTTAAACCTGATGAAGGAAAAGATCTTTTTAAAGAATTAAGGGAGAAAGAGTATGAACGCGAACAAAGATTTACTTGAAACATCAATTATTATTGATACCGGAGTTTTAGTTGAATTACTTGAGAATTCAGAATTGGGAAAATTATTCTTTAAACATTTCTTAGAAAATCCCCAATTTGAAAGATATTATATTAGTCCAATCACTGATACGGAACTCAAATACATATTCTGTAGGCGAAATGCTTATCAACAAGCAAAAAAAATTGTATCTGATTTTTTAAAAGATTTCATTATCTGTTCCGAAAGTAAATTAAGAGATGATGCATTTCGGTTAAAATGCAATTTTCCAATTTCTCTTGCAGATTCCTATTCATTAGCGGTTGCAATAGGTCTTAACATTCCAATATGCATGAAGAAGGAGAATGAAATTCTAAATATCATAGAAAAATTATCAGCTGAAGTAAAAATAATGTTCATTGATGATTATCGTTAATAATTTAATTAACATTGATATAGATCATGCTTTTTATATGATACTTGTATACATATTAAAATATTATTTTACTTCGTGAAAAGGTTAAAGTTTTAAAATAAATATAAGAGTTTTTATTTACTCCTTAAACAATAGTTTATTCTTTTTAAATAACAATTTTCTAAGATGGATTCAAGGAATTATACATAATCAAAAATCCTTCCTGCATGTAATTTCTTTATTACTTAATTTCTTCAAATAGCTTTTTAGATCGCTTCAAATCCTCTTCCATTTCGGGTTCAGTTAAAGAAGGGGCTTGAATCTTTTCACGTTCAACATATTCCATCATTTTATAAATCGATACTTTTGCTAAGGTAGCTGCCTCTGCCATGCTTACTAATCCCTTCCGATATTTCTCACCACTCTCTTTCAATCGATATTCTTGAATTTGGGCAAGAAGAAATTTTCGAATTAGAGATGAGCGATCTATGCGTTCTCTTTCAGAGATCTCGTTTAATTCTTCAATTTCCTTCTCATCTAATCTAGTTGAAACGACATCAGTCATTTTTTATTCTCCTCCCTTTCTTGAAGTTTTTTCATATAGAACAAAATGGATTTTGGTTTTGTTGCGTTTACTGATTCTAATTTATTTAATATTAGTAAAAAATCCGTTTTTTTTAATCGGTTCTGATTTAACTTTTCAAAATAGAAGTTATCAATCCTCATTGCTTTTAAATTCTCATTAAGGAATTTCTTATAAGCCTTATCATCAGATGTCAAACAAATTCCTTCTTCTATCGCTAACAGATAACAACTAGTTTCTCCAGGATCAATAAAGCGGAATAAGTCTTTTGATACATTAATAGATATGACAGGAACTCTGTTTTCGTTTAATATTTCTTCAGCTTCAATAGCATCAGGATAGTTATTTGCCTTACCATTAATTACTACTTCTTGATATACACGCGAATCTATTACAACTGGAAACTCCACTATTTCCATAAAATGATTGAATAAATTTGCTTTAATTAAGTATATCAGAGTACATGCATCTAAAATCCATCTCATTAAAAAAATATATACAACAACATACTTATAAAACTTACGATTGTATACAATAAATTTAACTTGAAAAGTTTGTTGATTTAAAAGCGGTGGTTGAATTTAAATGAGAATTACAATTTTAAATGAATACCGTTGACTAGCATTAAACTATAATTAATTCCGAGACTATCACAATGTCAATAAAGTTCACTAAATAGTAATTAGAACGAATGAAGATCAAAAGTATTATAAAAATTCCCTAACCATCATTTCTATTATAATTTCTCCTGGTGAAAAGGTTTATATACAAATTAAGATATTGTATACATAGTCATGAAAACTTTATCAGTCCGTATTGATGAGAAAGAAGATAAAGAACTAGAAAGCATTGCAGAAAAACTAAATACTGACAAATCTAATGTTGCACGTCAAGCTATTGAATTAGGAATCAGGGCAATAAAAAGAAAAGAAGCATTAGAAAGAGTAAGAATGAGAGATTGGACTGTTTGGAAAGCAGCAGAATATTGCGGAGAATCGTATCGTTCTTTCTTACAATTATTACGTGAATCAAATGTTCCTTTCCCAATTTCGACTCAGGAGTTAGAGCGTGAATTAAATGAGAGTCGCGGTTAGTAATTCAGGACCATTAATCCATCTTACTCTTGCAGGATTACTTGATTTTGTTTTTGAGTTATTTGATTTTATTATTGTTCCACCTCAGGTTTATGAGGAAATAATTGTAAAAGGAAAAGAGCAAAGTCATTCTGATGCTTATATTCTTGAACGTGCTGTTAATAATGAATTAATTAAAATCGAAGCAGTTAAAAAAGGCAATGAGAATATTACTAGTTCAAAGCTACACGAAGCTGAGATCGATACAATTAAACTCTATCTCCAATCAGATTTTGAAACTATTCTATTAGATGATGAAGAAGCTAGAGTCTTCGCTCGTAAATTAGGTATTAAAGTGTCTGGTACACTAGGTATTCTTGTCAAATTATACAAACATGGATTTTTTGGCTTTTCCGAGGCATTGCAATACCTGAAAAAAATTAATGAGATTATGTATTTATCATCAGATGTGTATTGCTATATAGAAAAAGTTTTAAAAGAGATTTCTCAATCTGATTAGTTATTTTTAAATCCACTCTCTCTATTATCAAACTTTTAATGATTGTTTAGAGTATTTCTCTAATATACCTCCTGATGGCTCTATTACTAATTATGGTGTTATAGGATTTGGATTCAATCATAATAATCTTAAGTTTATTAAGTGCTAATATTTGATAAGAATGAGTTCAAATGAATTAGTCGTGAAATAACCGAATGGTATAATTAAACGATAATAAAACTAACCTGAATCTGTATTTTATTTAATAATTTAAATTGATAATAATTCTTTAAAGAGTTTGAATTTATAAGCTTAAGCACTTACTCAAACATTAGAATCGCATCAGCTAAAACACAAGATCATAAAAATGGTGATAATTAGGAGTCTTATTCTCAAGATGTTGAATGAATTAAATAGTGAAATTAAATCAAAATATAGGGTAAAATACATTTTTTTGTTCGTTTAAATGTTCGGAGTAGGCAAAAAAAAATCATAATTTGTAATTGAAATTATTAACAATATAACAATAGAATAAATATTTTCAAATATTACGATAGATTTTTAAATTCCAAACATATAGTGGAATAATAAAATTTTATATTAAGTGGGATAATAAAATGGGATTTGGGTCTGTAAAGGTTAATGGTAAAAAATATGAAGTGAAAGAAGAATTAGGTCTCTTAAGATTAAATCTCTCAAACTTGAATATAAAGGAAGTTGCAGAGATCAAGGGTTTAGATAAATTAAAAAAGATCCAAGCTATCGATCTTTCCAATAATCACCTAACAAGACTAAATGGGTTGGATGTAGTCCCCCAGATTAAACAATTATTTCTAAACGACAATCAAATTGAAGTTTTGAAAGGAATTGAGTCATTAACACAACTAGATAGACTATTTCTTAACAGTAATCGTATTTCTGAACTCAAGGGATTAGATTCAATGACCAATCTACTATGGCTGGAACTTAATAAAAACAATATTTCGGAAATTAAAGGTTTGGACTCACTAATCAATCTTAATCGCTTAGATATCGAAGAGAATCAAATTAAACAAATCAAAGGTATAAGTAAATTGCGTAATCTTCAAGTTTTAATACTCAGCGACAATCAGATAACAGAAATAGCAGGTTTGGACACGTTGATAAATCTTAATTGGTTGTTTCTAGATCATAATCAAATACAGGAGATAAAAGGATTAGATGCACTTATCAAACTTGACAGTTTACATTTAGATAGTAATAAACTCACGGAGATAAAGGGATTAGACAAATTGGTTAATCTTGAAATTTTATATCTTGATAGTAATCAAATAATCGAAATCAAGGGGCTAGAAAATCTAAAAAAGCTCAAACTTCTTTACCTTGGGCTTAACCCAATAGAGGGGGGTTTCTCAAAGGATGTCATGGGTGTTGATGAAGTTAGAAAGCTCTTAACATCCTATGAAGAGTGGAAGAATGCTAAACACCCATAATACCTTTTTTTTAATTCTTTTTTGCATGATGATCGTGAAACGGTTAGAGAACTAAAAGTTAACCTTTAAGTATCTATTTATTGAAAATTAAGACCTCAATTTTCGTTAATGTGATTCTTTAGAACATTCAGATTTATGAAATAATCTTATTAGACAAGTTTTAGTAGAGATACGTGAAATAACCGAATAATAAAATAAAGAATATTCAAAGATTAAACTTCTTTACTTATAATCTCATCAATATCCACATTCATAAGATTTTATTTGCATCTTTCCCAATCTTAAGAAGAGTTAGAATAATATTACGATCCAAATGCGGACATTCTTTAAGAATTTCGATTTTTGAATAATTCAATCCGATTAATTCATAAATTAAACAAACAGGAATTCTAGTACCCTTAATGATAGGCTTTCCTCCGAGAATTTTCGGATTGCTTTCGATAATATCTGACATTTTCTATGCTACTATATAGTAAAATATATTTAAATACATATTGGAAATTGGTTTAAGTTATCAAATTATCAAAAATTAAGGTTTTCTCGACTCTAAAAATTTTATAGATTGTTTAAAATCTCTTGTAGTTTGGAATATTCTAATAATAATTGCCGCAATTCCACTGCATCATCTTCAGCATTCTTATAAATGCCCTTGCGTGCTTTTTCTAAGAATTCTTTAGAGGACGACTCATTATAACGAGCTAGGATCTCATTAATATATTGTTTTAGAATTCTTAATTTAGATGTAATTAAATCCTCTGCTAAAGCTTTATCCAATTTTACTTGCGTCATAATCATTAGTTAAATTCATTATAATAAACATAAGAAATTTGTCTTAATATGTGCGAAATCATGATGATAAATATTCGTGTTTCATAAAATGATGGAAAAATTTAATGCGCCTTAAGATATATATATTTTAAATACTTTATAAAATTTGATTTCACACGAGGCTTTCTAATGATAAAATTGAAAATTTTATTGGATACTTCTGTTTATAGTGCTATATTAGATGAGAGAGACAGTATTCGCCAAATCTAAACAAAGGATTTTTGGAAGAACATTGATAACTTTGAGCTTTATTTTTCTAATATAAATTTGGAAGAAATAGAAGCAATAAGAGATGAAAAGTTAAAAAATAAGATGAAAGAATTTTTGATTAAAGGAAAAAAACTTGAAATAACAATTGAAGTTGAAAGAATGAAAGCTCTCTATATTAATGAAGAGATCATTCCAGAAAGATTTGAAAATGATGCTTTATTACTTGCTCTAACCACAGTCCATTCCATTGACATTTTAATAAGTAGGAATTTTAAACATCTTGTGAAAAGAAAAACTCGTATAGGAGTTAATTTGATTAATTTAAAAGAAGGATACAAGTCTATTGAGATCCTTGCTCCCCCAGAATTATAGAGGTGAATGATATGTTATATGATATTGAGGCCCTTTTAGAGAAATTGGATATTTCTGAAAAAGAAAAAAAAGATTTAATTAAAGAAGTCAGAGAAGAATTTCCACAGGACGATATGTTATTTGAATTACACTTATTTAGAGCAATAAATTATTTAAAGAAGGTAAAAGCTAAAAAGTAAGAAATTATTGAACTCATTCTATATCTTTTGTACACTTTAATTCACTGCTCTCCAATGATTTAATATAATGGAAATACTTTTAATATAATAAGTTTATTTGTATAAAATAAGAATATACACTAAGCTGTCACTTAACTTCGTGAAACGGTTAAAGTCTTAAAATAAATTTCAGTTCTTCAATTTCTTTTTCATCTAATCTAGTTGAGACAACATCCGTCATTTTTTATTCTCCTCCATTTCTTGAAGTATTTATTAATTATTGTTGATTTTTACATGATCTTTTTAAAATCTTCTAAAGATAAATTAGACGGGATTCCCAATTGAGACATTTTAGAAATAAATTCATGAAGAGATATTTTTGCTATTTCAGCTGCATTCTCTATTGAAATTTCCTTTAATACATATTTTTTAATAGCAAAATTAAAACGTTCTTTTTGAAGTCCTTCGATTAAGATTTTTCTTATTAATGAGGAGCGATCAAGATTCTCATTTTCAGCAAGTTCTTCAAATTCTTTTATCAGATCCTCGTCTAATCTTAAATTCATTTGTTTTGTCATTTATATTACCTCCTTCTAAATTATTTATTCATAATTTCTTCAGCTTTATTTTTAAAAAATAATACAATATCAGGTTTTAATGATTTTATGTGCGCTAATTCGTTAAAAGATATTTGAAATTCTTTATGGCTAATAATATTTTTTTCTAATAATTCTAATAGTATTAATTCTGACGTTTTAGGCTTTAAACCACAATTCAAAGCATAATTGATAGCTTGATAATCATCTGTTACAGGGATTCCTTTGTTTTTTACACAAATCATAATAGTTTCATTTTCGCCTTTCCCTAGAATCCTAGAAGAGATAACATTATTTAACTTTATTTTTCTTTCTTCAATCATTTTATTATCTATATTATGTTTTAGTATTTTAGC
>Ga0307444_1000017_pt1 | contig 79972 bp, 66 predicted proteins | sample SalMarSW160340MG_FD_202145 | JGI IMG/M metagenome (GOLD analysis project Ga0307444, IMG submission 202145) | Salt marsh sediment microbial communities from the Plum Island Ecosystem LTER, Massachusetts, United States - SW1603-40 | ecosystem: Environmental > Aquatic > Marine > Intertidal zone >...
ACTAAAAATACCCATGGACCCTAGAGATTATGTTCAACTAAAACTCCACTTGAATTTACCATCGGAGTACATCCGAGTGAATCAGAGATTATCCAATAAGGTATTGATTGAAATCTAGTTTTCAATAAAAATCCTACAGTACTAGATATCGTTTTGTAGGTAGTTGGATATGGTATACATAGGAAAAGTGACATTATCCATCTAGGTATAACATCCAGGAATTGATAGGCATAAATAGAAAGTGCAACGAATCCTTGCCTTCTAAAATATCTCGTTTTTTCTGCGAATTCTTTTCCTCTACCTCTGAATTCCACAAGTCTAATGACTAAAAATACAGCAACTAATTGCGTTCCTAGCGTAAATAAATACATCGGCAACCAAGCTACAAGAGAAGGAATATTCCACGCGTCTCTAAATAACTGAAGTAGATCTTGTTTTCCATTAGCTACCATGATAAAAGCCCAAACTAAACCTCCAAAAGTTAATACAGTCGCAATTACCATCCCAATTCTCATTTCTTTCCAAAATGGTTTTTCTCTCGCTAACAAGATTCCGATGACATTTCCAATCAAAGCTGTAGCTAAGAATGGTAGAATGGGTTCAGGACGTCCGATGAATGGAAACAGAAAAATCTTAATGAAAAATTCAGATACAGAACCTCCAGCAGGATTTTGATTCATCAATTGAATTAAACCAAAATCTTGAGCTTTGGTTATTCCACCGTAAGTCATAGGTGCGTTATAGACTATTGCAGTTACTCCAATAACTACTATAGCTAGTGATAAATTTATGATGATGTTACGTGTTGTCTTCTTTATACCACCTCTTATTGCTAACAATCCCCCTAAGAATGCATTAGCTATCATCGCATAAGCTATAGCATGAATTGTTTCACACCAAAATGACCTATAAATTAGACTTGGATTAATTGCACGCCCCATTGCAACTTGTCCTAACATAGAACCATAACCACCTATTGATTCTATGAAGAAAGCACAAAGTAATAATAGAAAACCCAACAATAATTGTTTTATTACAACACTCCCAACTGAATTTCCTTTTTGCAACGCTTTTTGCATCGAAATTGTATTTCCAATTGAACTTATAAGAAGGAAAAATCCGCACCATCCACCAAGAAACATAATTAACAGCATTAAAATTGTGTAAATAATAGGCATCTCGGAAAAAAATTGTGCTTTAGTAGGATCTGTAGCCCAAGAATAATCTAAAACTCTCATCAACTCGTGTAATAATAACATCAACCAAATAGCAAATCCACGAAGAAAATCAATACTTGCGAATCTACGCATAAAGAGTGAACTATTTTGACGTATAAATAAAGTTTTTCCATGCTTTTTGAGAAAAGAGGTGAGGAAAGATGGTTTTTTAGTTATAAGAGAAATGTTTTATATTTAGCTACATCTCTTTGTCTCGTGAAAAATATTCTTTTAGGTGAGTAAGTGAAAGAAACATTAATAGTATACGGAACCAGATATGGTGCAACCCCAGAAACATGCGCTACTATTCAGAAAATTTTAGAAAAAAATTATAATCAACATGTAGAAATCTGGAACTTAGAAAATTGGCATGCATGTCCTGATTTAGATGATTTTGATAATATTGTTATTGGAAGCGGAATCAAATATGGAGAATGGACAGAAAATGCAAAAAAGTATCTTAAAAATAATTTTGGAAATAAAAAAGTGGCAATCTTCATCTCTTCATCATATGCTGGTGAGAAAGATCTCTATGATTATGCCTATGAAAATTTTTTGGTAAAAGTTCTTGATGAGTTTCCAAATCTAAAACCCGTTGCTATTGCAGCATTTGGCGGAAGGATACCAAAAGAGGAATTACCGAATTTTGCTAAAGGTCCTGAAAATCTATTACCTGCAATAGTTACTGAAGGCATGATAACAAGATTACATGAGTATCAGTATGATAATAGAAATTGGGATGAAATTGAGGAATGGGCTCATAAATTAGGAAAGCTTTTTGATTAGCCTTTTTTCACTCTTCAACTCTAAGTAAGTCTATTTATTCTAATTTGTTCTTTTTAAAATGACCAAAAGAGAAGCACAAGTATTATTAACTTGATTTCTTTTTTTATAACGATTACAATGAGTTTCTTTAAATCTAAGGTTTTCATTATATCCGCAGTTGCAGTCATAATTGTTGCAATTGTTGTTCCAACTTCAATTGTGCTTTTAAATAGAGACACTATTCCTCCAACGATTAAGATAGATAATCCTACAATTTGGGAGGTCTTATCTGGTGAAGTTCTAATCAATTGTACAGCTGGGGATACAGGATCAGACAATTCTGAAGTTCAGTTAATTGAACTTTATCTTAACGATACCCTTATTTCTAGTTCAGTACCATACCTTTTAGATACAACTCAATACTCAGATGGGCCATATAACCTTAAAGCTATAGCTTATGATTTAGTTAACTTGACTGCTGAAACTGAGATTCAGATTACCATAGATAATTTTGTAAATCCAGCACCAACAGATTATTTCAAATTCCTCTCTTATAATATCTATGAGAGTGGTTCTGAACCAGAGTGGAAGGATGTGGTTAAGGCAGAAAATGCTGATATTATCGTATTTGTAGAAACAGGAACTTGGAATGAAGCAAATAATAAGAAACTCAAACTAATGTTGAATTATTATAATGGTTATTTCTACCAAGAAGCACCATATGAAGGATTTACAACTCAGCATGATAGTTTCCCAACAACAGGTGAAGCAATTTTTAGTAGATATCCAATTTTAAATGTTACTCAAATTGGTGAATTGACATTAGATGATAACACAACATATTATGCAACTCACGATTTCCTACATGTAGCAATTAACGTCACAGGTGTTGAGATAAATGTAATAGGATTTCATTTGAAGTGTTGTGAAGGTGAATTTGAAGAATGGAGGAGGGAAAGAGAACAAGAAGGTATTATCAATTATATGGATGAATTGGGTGATGTTCCGATCATTTATGCAGGTGACATCAACTCTCTATCTCCTTTCGATATTGGTGAATTAGCTGGGGATCCTGGCGCTGATTTTGGATATGGTCCTGTAACTATGTTGCTTGAACCCGATGATCCAATATATGGTAATTATTCTTCAAAAGTTCATAATTTTACTGATGTTTTCAGATATTTACATCCTACTGATCCAGGTTATACTCTGAATGTTCCAACGATTCTTTCTAGAATTGATTTTATCTTTGTAAATCAGTATTTTAATAATACACTGATAGGTAGTAATGTTGGTACAAATACAATATATGATGATCTTGGTTCAGATCATCTTCCAGTAAATGCAATTATACAAATTGCAAATATCTCTTCATCTACCATTCTTCTAATTCCAACAGAAGAAAGCATTTTAGAGAAAAACACAATTCAGAATCTACAAGATCAAAGTGGTATTATTCTAACAATCAATAGAGTTGATTTAGAGGTTCAAATGTTATCCCCAACTAGAAGCAAAGCATGCAAATAATAAGGATAAAATCCTTATTTTGCATAACACCTATATAGGAGAATGCTAATTTTCTCATTTGGGAAATGGTTCATGGCTTCTGAAAAAAAAACCAAGCAAGATATTGCAGAGACTATCTTGTATTGCTCAACATTGGTAAGTGATACACTAATAAGAATGGCAGATTTAACAACATTATCTCTTTTATATCATCCTGGCATGGTTGAAAGGGTGGAAAAAATGGAACAGCTTTATCAGAATGTTGTCAATTTTGTAGATGACATCACCTCGACGATTTACCAACCTATAGATAGATTCGAGATATCAATAAATCAATACGACCCTATTTTTTCTCATTTGAAACAAGTTGCAAAATTAAAAGCTGAATTAATATCGCTACTAACACAAGAGCACATAAAAATGCAATTACAAACTCTAGAATATTTCTATAACTTTAATACAGCAATTCTTGAAAGTATTCAGGTATTTGGTTTTCTTGTTCACGCAAATCTTTCTGATATTGAAATGTTTGATAAATCAAGTATTACTAATATTGAAATTGGAGCCCACAAGTTATACCGATTACTATTGCAAGAATTACCTTCTGAGAAAACAGATTGGAAGCAGATTTTTATTTTCTATCTGCTAGCTGAAAAGATGAATTCAATAATTTATCATTGTTGTGAAGCTTGTAAAAAAATCTATTCAGTCAAATTTGCTTCAATTGGCTTAACAAAGAAAGAAGAATAATTTTTGTTCAAATCGCACAATTTTTTATATTATACTTTAAAATGTTATTTCGACAAATGAACATCCAGTTCTATGAGATAACATCTGATATGAAAATTGTGGACAAAAAACCCATTCTTTTCCTACAAGAATTCAACGCTTTAGTAATTGCTGATTTACATCTTGGTCTAGAAGCTATTATGCAAGATGATGGGTCTTATGTTCCTCATAATCTCACAAATCAAATTATTGAAACCTTCAGATTTTATCTCGAGAACTTGAAACCTAACAAACTAATTCTAAATGGAGACATAAAACACAGTTTTCAAGAACCAACCAAAATTGAAAATAGAGATGTAAAAAAGTTTTTCAAAGAAATAAGTCCTTTAGTTCCAGAAATACATGTTATAAAAGGAAATCACGATATTTTTCTTTCTTGGGCTTTAAAAGATTTTGAAAATGTTATCAGCCATGCAACTGATTTTACTATTGGTAAATACTACATAACTCATGGAGATAAAGAACTTGAAATAGAACTCACAGAGGATATTAAATACATTATAGTAGGTCATTTACATCCAGTATTCGAATCAAGAATAAATGGTTTACAGAAAGTAAGAAATCCTTCATTCTTATTAGGACCGTTAAAATCCATGACTCAGAAAATCTTAGTAGTTCCAGCATTTACTGAATATTCATCAGGAAGTCCTATTAATCCGCATTTGAAGAATCACCACATAATTCCATTACTTAGAGATCATGCAGATCTACAAGATTTCGAGCTTTTTGTTTTAGGAGAAGATGAAGTTTTTCATTTTCCAAAATTAAGACTATGGATGTAATGAGAATAGACAGACAAATTTAATAAATCATTATTAAATATACTACATAAATCAAAAATCTGAAATTGATGAGTTTAATGTCGAAAAAAACGTCCTACAGACCCACTATATGCATGTTTCCATGTCCAACTTGTGCTATCGATGCAGATGTTGCAATTTTTGAAGAAGCTACTAGGTCTACTTTTTATTGTAGGGCTTGTGGAAGAGTATACATCTGCAAACTTCCTCTAGGATCTATTCAAGTTGCAGATGAAATTCGATATATATGCCCTATAGACCACACAGAACTTGAAGAATCACCTTTTAGAGCTAAAGAGATAGAATTACTTATCGAAAAGGCTAAAGAGGGGAGTGACTCTTAGACAACTGAGTTAGATGAATCCTAAACAAAATCATCCTTCTAGAATAAATCCGATTGATATTGATGATTTATCTTCTATTAACGAGATAATAACACAATTTGATCAAGCTGGCGTTTTTGGTCCAGGGAGAATTGCCAAAGCAGTAAATATTTACTCTAATATGTTAAAAGAAAAAGCAACTGTATTTCTGGGAGTAGCAGGAGCTTTGGTTCCTGGTGGTATGAGGAAAATACTAACAAACATGATTAAAAATGAAATGGTACATGTAATAGTATCCACTGGTGCAAATGCAACCCATGACATCATCGAAGCTGTTGGTGGACAACACGTCAAAGATATTCCCTACGAATCAGATGTTGAATTAAGGAACAAATCGATTGACCGGATTTATGATGCATTCGTAGCTGATGATTCATTTGGAAAACTAGAAGACAAAATACAACCGATTTATCGAGAGATTTGGGAAGAATTTAAAGATGAAAACAAAACATTAGCTATTTCTACCAGTGATTTATTATTCCAAATCGGGAAACGATTAGATGATTCAAATTCATTTGTAAGAGCTGCTTATGAAAAAAATATTCCTATATTTATTCCTGCATTAAGTGACAGTGTGCTTGGTTTACAATTATGGTTATTTTCTCAAATGAATCGCACTTTAATAGATTCTATGGACGATTTAGGAAAAATACAACGCATAGCAAGAGATGCAGAAAAAGCTGGAGTCTTATTTTTAGGTGGAGGAGTACCTAAAAATTATATCTTTCAATCAAGACTCATGTCTCCAAAAACATTTGATTATGCTATTCAAATAACGATGGATAGAGTCGAAACAGGAGGATTATCTGGAGCTTCTTTAAACGAAGCAATTTCTTGGGGAAAAGTTGGTGCTCATAGTACAATGGTAAATGTTGTTTCAGATATCACTATCGCTTTACCTCTCATATACGCAGGGACGTTAGCGAAACTCAAGGACTAGTACTAGGACAAGATTATTATTTGAACCTCATATTTATAATAATAGATGAGTGAAACTAAGTTTAGGAATTTTGTTTCCATAGCTGAAATCAAATCAAATAACTATATGAATCAGTATAAAATTCTAGATTTGAGGGAGCAACATAAATTTGACAAAGGACACATAAAAAATTCCATACATATTGACAATAATTATTTCACTCAACAAGATGAAGATGGCATTAACATTATTCCAGATAGAAATAAGCTTAGTCACTATCTCCAAGAAAAAGGTATAAATCAAGATGATAAACTAATTTTAGTTGATGATGTTTTCAATCTAAACTGTTCTTTAGCTGCATGGACTCTTCATTATTTTGGTTTCAACGATGTTATTCTTCTTGATGGAGCCTACTCTAAATGGGAGAAGGAAGAAAATGAGCTGACAACAGAACTTGTTAAATTTCCTAGAGGTAATATCGAACTAAAAGAAACAAATGAAAATATCCTAATCACCAAAGACGAAATACTTATTGATCTACATACAGGAAAATACACATTCGTTGACAATAGATCAGAGTATGCTTTACTCTTAGATCAACAAGGTGGAAGTATTCCTGGAGCCATACATTTTTGGTATTTAGATTTATTCGAAGAAAAGCCAGATTATTTTATTATAAGAGATAAAGAACTTCTTTTTGCAGAACTTGAAGCTCGACAAATAACACCTGATAAGAACATAGTTGTTTTTTGTGAGTCTGCACCTCAATCAGCATTAGTCTATTTAGTTCTTAAAGAATTAAATTTTCCTGATGTAAGATTGTATTTAGCAGGCTATGATGAATGGCGGTTAATATGTTCATTTGTTTGAATTATTACTTTTAAAGAAAATTTTGTTTCTGAAATAAGTGTAGTCAACACCATATAATCGAGCAACCTCAATATTCAATTCTTCTTCAAGATTAGAGAAACATTTTTTGTTAAGTGAAGAATTTTTTGATGCTCTGATTAAATCTTTTACAATAGCTGATAATGTCTTTTTTTCATCAGTTTTTGGTATGGGGACATTTTTTAATGGATCACTAAAAAACTCCAACATTTTACCTTTTCTCTTACCTGCTTCGGTGTACCAAAAATGAACAATTTCACTATTCAAAATACCTAAAAGAAAATGTAAATCATCGTGATTTTTTGGGAGAATAGCATATATATCAGTTGCTCCAAATGTGCAATTTTCATCAAGACCAAAACGAGGAGTTAAGCTTCTGTAAGGAACCATAATCTTCTCTTTATTATTATTGAAAGCCTCTAGATTTCTATAAACACTATAATCAAACCATCTTATTTTCTCTTTTAAAAGTAACCTTTCTCTATCTGGTCCTGCTAATAATTTCTCGCAATTGTGTTCTAGATAGTTTTTCACATTTGGATAATTATTGAGGTCACTTATTTGTGAAGGAAGAATTGCAGCTTTTAAGCTGTTAGTATCTATTATCCATCTTTTTATACCACTATTAGTAATAAAAGGAACTAAAACATCTTTTTCGAGCATTAATTCTCTAGCCTTAGATTGTGACATAACAAAAATATCCTTGACTCCTGGAGACATTCCTTGGAAGATTTTAGCTTCACTATCGAGTGTTGTAATTCTACCTTTATCTTCTAGTTTTTTAAGAAAAGGCAAATTTGGAGAAAGGATCCATTTTTCCTTATTTAAATTCGTATGTTCAATCTCAAAAAAGTACCTGTCTATAGAATTTTTCTCTTTTTTGTAATTTTCTAAAATCATTTTGGGAATATTTCGAGCAATTTTGACTTCATGTGTTGGAGAACTATTTTGAATCAGTGTAATGCAATTTGTAATGTTAAGCCATCGACTATTATCTTTGAAAATTTTAAAATTGCTTAAATCTAGAAGCTCAAGAATTTGTTTTTCAGAAATTTTCTCTCGCAGAATATCAGCATATTTATTTTCTATCCAATAATTAGGGAGTATAAAAGAGAGTAAACCTCCATCAGATAGGTATTTGAAAGCTTGAAAGATGAAATAGTAATATATATCTGAAGAAGAGCGATGATAATCGCTCCATATGTTAGAAGTTTTTAAGTAATGAAAAAGTATTTTCGCATTTTGGTCTATAAGAGCCATTTTCTTAAGATTATAATAAGGAGGATTTCCGATTATGACATCAAAAGTAGTTCTTGGTTTAAACTGCTCAATCCAATTAAAAGATCTTATTTTTTCAGCATCCTCAGGTGCTAATATTTCAATGGAATCTGTGTCAACTATGCTATTACCAATTTTGAGGTTATCAGGTGAGCAATTATATAAGATTGGAAAAAAGAAAATTATTTTCTCTTTACATTCTTCCAGTGCTTTAGGATTTAACTCTATACCATAGATATTATGTTCAAAAAAATTTCTAAAGAAAGCATTCTTGTTCTCTGGTCTTATTGTAGTAAATGTCTTTAAATCATTCCAAATTCGTTTTAAAACACCTATTATAAAATTCCCATTACCTAAAGAAGGATCACAAAAAGTCAAGTTATTGAGTGATTTTTTGAATGTTTGAAACGACTTCATAGACATATGTCCTTCCAAATTAAGGTAGTAAAAAATTCGGTCCACCATAAAATCTACTATGTAAGTAGGTGTATAAAATGAACCAGTAGTCTTTTTAGATAGAGAATGATTATTCATATAATACAAGAATACAAAATAAAGACAAATATAAAACTATCCGTGAAAGGTGATAATTCTCCCTCCCTTATCCGGTTATGAAGCATGCCACGAATGGATAAGCCTTGCCAGAGGAAGGAATGTGTAAGAACTTTTAAAAGTGTTCAATTTCATTGCAGTTTACTTGCATGTCAGGAAATTTCTTTGGAGTTTTTATACTCAAGTTCTATTAGGTAAAATTTAACAATACATTTGAAATGGGTATATTGTGCCTAACTTAAGAGTGCTTGAAAAAGCTAAAAAACAATTGGAAAAAGATTGGAAAAACATACTTTTTCAAACCTCAGTAGTTATAGTTCTATTTACCATTTCAATTGCTATTAGAATTTACATTCGAGAATGGTTTTATGCTAACTATGATCTTTCTGTATCTATTCAAAATGCTCTTTATTATAGTTATAACAATCCAGAGGCATATACCTGGGAAATTTTTCCTGATGCTCAAACATATTATGTTAAGTATCTAAATGCATTCAAATACGAGCAATGGAATCCTTATCTCTTAGATAGAGGTTTTCCATTAAGTGGATATGTATATGGTCCAATATTTGTTTATGGTTTGACTATAATCTCTGTTTTTATTGATATTATTTTCCCAGGTATGACAATTTCTCAAAAAACCTGGCTTTCTGTTGTCTCTGCTCCAATTATCTTTGATTCAATAACTACAGTGTTTATATATCTTATTTTGCGAAAGAAGAAGGATGATAGAAAGAGAAATATTATGAATCAAGTCTATTCTCTTCTTGCTTCAATTATGTTCATCTTTATGCCTATTGTGCTTTTTTATAATGATACACTTTACTTGAACACCTATATGTTTACAACATTTACAGTCATTTCTATTTATTTTCTCAGTAGAGAAAAACATAAACAATCAGCTATCTTTCTTACAATAGCTATCTTAACAAAACTTAATGCATTATTTTTGGCTCCTCTCTGGTTGGTTTATGTTGCTCGAAACAATTTTAGAAAAGGTGTAGAATATCTCATAATAGGTATCATAACATATGTTGTTTTGTCATTGCCTTGGTTAGTTATATCACCGATACGATATTTTATTCAGCAATTATGGCCTGGAGGTACTGAAAATACACATTTTGGTATAGATGGTGACCATATCCTCTGGTCTACAACACCGTTTCATGCGTTTTTATATCGGTATCAAGAGACAGGAAGAACTTTCTGGTATAATGCAGCAGTTTTGTACAAAGATGCTAACCAAATGTATTTACCATTGTTAATTTTTGTTTTTATTTGCTGTTGTGTAATGTTATTATCTGCAAAAAAAATGAGACAAGATAAAATTAACCTTTTCTCTTATACTGCAATGTTTACAATTGGAAGCCATATCTTCTTATCTAGAGGGAATTACAAGTACTATGACTCATATTTCATTCCTTTCGTGATTATCGCTTTAGCGTGTTGGGGGGAAACTCTGGACATCAAGATCATAAAATTCTCTAAAAGAGTCTCAAATTTATTTCTAAAAAATAAAGATATAGATACGGTGAAAAAGAAAAAACAAAAAATAGAATCATTTTTCTCAAAGGAAACAACACAGGTTTATATGAGTCTTTTCAGTTTTTTTATTTTCAGTTGTGTATTTATGTGGATTTTTGTTTTAAACATCTGGATCATTTTCAATGTTAAATGGTTACATATTTTCTATACTTCTCTACTAGCATTAACAATGATATTATTATTCAACATAGAAATACATTATGCTTTATTTGATGTAAACAACTACAAAGACTTGAAACTTTTTATCAATGAAGAATATCGCACTTTTACTTTCACAACAAAACAAACTTTAGAAAAAAAATGGTCTTCAAGAAAAAGAGGAAAAAAGAGCAAGATTAATGAAGAGAAGCTTTCCTAACTAAACGATTCCACTTCTCATCTACTTCATCTTGTATTTGTATCATTTTCTTTTTCCATTCAGGTTTAAACAGATGTCTAAACCTTCCTTGAGGTTTAAGATAATCCTCTACAGGAAGTTTTCTTTCTGGATCTTTAGCTATACGAGCAGAGATACCAGTTAAAATCCATTCATCTTTGCAAGTATAGTAAAGAGGGAAGAAACAAGTTTTAACAGCTAATTTGGAAACCTCTATTGCTTGATCTGGAGGATATCTTTGTCCTAAGTTACAAGAAGAATCTACTAACATAAAAGCAGGACCTTCAAATTTAAGACCAGCTTGAACTTTAGCCATTAAGTCTCTAGGGTAAGCAGGACTAGCAGTAAAGGTCGGAATATCGTGTCCAGCCATAATTTCTGCTAATGGTTTTTGCCATTGGATTTTACCAGGTATAACAGATCCAGCAGGAGTAGTAGTCGTTGCAGCTCCTTGAGGTGTACCACCTGATCGTTGAATGCCTGTATTATGAACAACTATACCATCAGCAATAAAGTTGTGTTCTTCTTCAACTCTAAGATCAATTGTAGGCTCAGCTCTAACATATTCTATAGAAATAATTTTTTCAGTTCTGAAGTTCATATTGTCTGCTAAAAAGTCTCTCTGTTTTGTTTGAGAAAGATATTTCTTTATATTTGGTTCTGCTCTTTTACTAAAGCAGATATAGCCATATGAACTGTCTTCTAGTAACTTTCTATAAACAACAAAGGTTCCCTTTTTCTTCTTTTGAGTATGAATCTTACCTACTCTATAGTTTATGGTTTGTAGGAGTAATCTTAATGTCTTAAGGAGTTCAAAACTAGCAGAAACATATCTGTTACTATTACCAATTAAATAACCATCTGATAGAAGTAAACCTTTTATCAAGCTTTCCTTTTCTTTATAAGGAAGTTTAAACATCCATGATGGGATTTTCTTATTTCTTGCACCTTTTCCTATCTCTAGTGAATCAACAAATTTAGCTAAGTTTACAGAATAGATGTAAACATCATCTTTACTGCTTTCAGAAGGTGTTAAATCAAAAAGCTTCTTTGATAACTCCACTAACCTTTTTCTTCCCTCTGTTTCTTCTGGGAGAGAAAATCCAACTTCAGCTTTATGTGGTCTAACCCAACCATCACCAATAAATAAACCGAAAAATTCCATAAGATCAGGAGAACTCTTTTCTGGTATCTTAGCTTCATTCAGTTTATTAACCTTGTAATCACCCAGCTGTGAGAGTTCTATTTCCTTGAAAGTGTAGCTCTTTCCTTCATCTAATTTTCTAAGAACTACTATTTCATCGCCTATTTGGAGTTCTTCAAGAGTTTTCCACACAAGTTTATTCTCTTCCTTAATTTTACTTCGTTGAACTGTTAAAAATGGATGATTTTTTGTTGTCTTTATGCTATGATGGTGAGTCATCACTTCATAAACTTCTTTGATACCATTGTCATAAATACCACTACACTCTTTTAGTACTAATTCACCAGTTTTTTGATCCATTGCATAAACATGTTCTCCTAGTTTAAGATCTGTAACTCTTTTCAAACCCTCTTTGGTTAATATATGAGTATCTAGGCTAAGACAGTTCATATAAGCACCGTTGTTATAGCACACATACAAGAAGTCATGCCCTCGTTCTATAGCTCCAGAGAGACTTTGAAGACCGATATCATAGGTCCCACCGTCTCCACCAAAGACTATCATATTTACATGTTTTTCTCTCATTATACCTTTTCTTTGCATAGCATTCATAGCTTCGATTGCACCAGAAGCTGTGGCAGCTGCATTTTCAAATGCATTGTGTAACCAAGGAGCATTCCAGGCAGTGTAAGGATAAATAGTTGAAGCAACCTCTAAACATCCAGTCGCATTAACTATCATATATGGGTCTCCAAGTGCTTTTGCTGCAAGTGTCACCTGTCTTGCCATAATACCAGCACCACAACCCGCACATAATCTATGTCCCGAAGTAAAAACTTCTTCAAGTTTTGACCATTCTTGAAGGTCCTTTACAGATACTTTTGGTAATTGTAATGTCATCTTTCTCAACTCCTATACCCTACCCAATCTAATGTCGTGGTCATCCCGACATCATGGTATTCTTTGGTTTTTTGATAAATTTCTTCTATTTCTGGTAGTGTTAAAACTCTTCCGCCTAAACCGTTAATATAGCCATGTAAAGTAGGTACATTTTCTTTACCGTATAAAGCGGTTGATAGATCTGACTGTAGTATTGTTCCAGGTGATCCAAAGGTTGCAGATCTATCTAAAATACTCACTGCTTTGATTCCACTCAAAGCTTCATGAATGTCTAGTGAAGGGAAGGGTCTATACAGTCTAATCTTTAAAGCTCCTGCTTTTTCTCCTTTACTTCGGAGTCTATCAACAACTGCTTTTGCATTTCCAGCTGTAGCTCCATATGAAATAAATGCATATTCTGCATCTTCCAACTTATATTCTTCAATAACTTCCATTTTTCTCCCAGACATTTCTGTAAATTCTTCCATAACTTTCTTGGTTACATCATAAGCTTTAATCATAGCTTCTTCTTGTTGGCGTTTAATTTCCATATAATAATCTTGAAGAACAAGAGAGCCAAAACTCATAATTTCATCAGGAGTAAAACGATATTTAGCTGCTCTTGATTCTGGCAGAAAATCTTCTACTTGTTGTTTGCTCAATGATTCCACTCTTTCCAGGGCATGTGTTACAATAAAACCTTCAACCCCAAACATTGCCGGAAGCATAACATCAGGATGTTCTGCAATTTTGAAAGATAAAATTGTTTCATCATATGCTTCTTGAGCAGATTCTCCAAAAAGTGATATCCAAGAAGCATCTCGACAAACCATTTGGTCGGTACATTCTCCATGAATATTAATTGGAGCCGAAAACGCTCTATTTGCAACAGCTAAAACAATAGGACACCTCAATCCTGAAGCCACATATAGAATCTCATACATAAGTGCAAGACCTGCACTAGCACTAGCTGTAAATACTCGTGCTCCTGTTAAAGAAGCTCCAACACATGCAGACATCGCACTATGCTCTGATTCAACTGGAATATAACTTGTATCAACCTCACCATTACTTACAAAATCACTGAAGTGCTCCACAATGATTGTCTGCGGAGTTATTGGATAAGCTGCAACAACATCAGGATTTACTAGTTTAGCAGCGTTAGCAATAGCTTCATCACCAGTCATTCCTTTTACTTCTCGTATTCCACTCATCTTGTTACCCTCCTCATTTCAATTGCATCTGCAGGACAATTTTTTGAGCAGATCCCACAACCCTTACAAAAAACTTTGTCACAGGTTGCTTTCATATTTTCATCCATTATTATAGCTGAATCTGGACAGTAATAAAAACAATTCATACAACTAATACACTTCTCTTTGTCTATCACTGCTTTGAAAGCACTCCAAGCTCCTGTCTTATATCCATAAGATGAATGATACGGAACTACTCCTCCTTCTGGTATCTTTGAACTCCCCCACTTTTCTTTTACCCATCTTTCAAATTCTTCTGGTGGCTTTTTATCAATCATATTTTCCATTATACGACCTCCTCATAAGCTCTTTTAATCGCAACTTCATTCTTTTCACCTAAAACTCCCTTAAAACGATTGAGTGTAACCGATATTAAACTTTCAAGTTTCACAATCCCGGTCACTTTAACTAACGCTCCTAGCATAACTAGATTAGGAACATTTCTACCTATCTCTTCTACTGCGATTTTTGATCCATCTACTTTGAAAATGTTAGCTTGTATTCCTTCGAAGTACTTCACTAAATTCTCTTTCATACCATCATAATTGACGACTATAGTCCCTCCATCTTTCAAACCTGCAGCTACAGGTACATCTTCTAGTAGTGAAGGATCAATAACTACAACTATCAGAGGTTCATAAACTTCTGTTTTTTCAGTAAAAGGTTCTGGGGATATCCTAGCGAAGGAAGTAACTGGTGCCCCTGCTCTTTCTGGACCAAAATTTGGAAAAGCATGGACATATTGTCCTTCAAGAATTGCTGCTTCTGCTAGAAGACGAGATGCAGTTACCGCACCTTGACCTCCACGACCATTAATTCTCACATCTGTGATTTCAGCCAATGTATTCACCTATAATACTCAAATTTACCTTCTATACTGGACGAAAGTTGCTCATAAATTAAAGTTTATGATGTAACCCCATGACAGATTACAAAAGAAATAATCTTGAAAGTTGTTTAAAAAGATAGTTTCTTGATAATAAAATAATCGGTAAGAAAATTAAAATAAAAATTATTGAGAAAAACAGGTACTATTTTTCTGCTTCAACTGATTTGTCAATCATCATATCAGTTAAATGATAATAAATTTCTGTTATATTAGTTCCATCCTTAGCAGATACCTCGTAATAAGGTAGCTCAGTAAGTTTGTAATTCTTTCTTTTTTCTTCAGCATAAGCCAAAGCTTGATCTTGAGTAACTTTTCTAGCTTCAGAGATATCAGCTTTATTGCCGATTAAAATAGCTGGAATAATCATCTCACAATTAGAATAAACTTCTTCAAACCATTTATCTAAATTGGTAAAAGACTCCTCATCAGTAATATCAAAAACAACGAGAACACCATAACTGCCTTTGTAATATAAAGGTCTAACATAAGAAAAACGGTCATGACTACCTGTATCCCAAGTTTGGAGTTTCACCTGCTTTCCTTGCACTTCTATGTCTTTTACGCTGAATTCTACTCCTATTGTTGGTAGGTATCTTTCCCTAAATGTTCCTGTTGCGAATCTCAGTGTTATAGATGTCTTCCCTACTCCTGGTGATCCCACTATTATCGTTTTAAATAGGTAGTCAAACTGCAAATATATTCACTAAATTTAAACCCTTAATTTCTTTCTTAAAGTTATTGAATGTTGTAGCTGAGATTTCTTTTTGAAAAAATTCATAATAATTTACTCTCACCAAAAAGGAGGAGAATGATCGTAGGAATAAAATTAGTTTATAAGAAATTGCAGAAAAAATAAAGAAAAATCTGAGTTGTTATTAGAACATCTCTTCATCTTCATAATATGGAATGATTTTTCCACTAATGAACTCAAACAAAATAGGATCTCCAGTTAATTCGGGTTTACCTTTAACATTGATAACACGAACCTCTGTTATTGGTCGATCTGCTTTTGTTTTTGATTGGGATACCCTTATTGTAACATCACAATTATGTTCAATAGCTCTTACTAGAAGTGGATCATGAGCATCTTGATGGAGTGTAAAAACTGTAACAGAACCTTCAATCTTGTTTGCTGCAAGTCTATTTTGCAAGAAAGAGAATAATACCTTCTTACTTTCATCAGCTGCATAGATAATTGAAGAAAGTGAAACAACTATACCTCTTTTCAAAACTTGTTGATTTTGAACGTGCAGAAAAGATCTTCTAATAGTCTCGTTAATTTCTCTTGGTTGATTAAGGTTATGTACTGCATTTTCGTGAGTAGTTTTAACGTCAGTATATCCAAAAGGATTGCTGAAAGCATCAATATACTTCAACCTTCCCGTAGCTTCTAACATATCAGGATTTACACCGATTCCATTCATAACTTGGTTATAATATTCATATGGGTGTTCTGTTGAAAAAATATACCCATATTCCCCTGATCTTAAACCTTCCGCAAGAAATTGTAAGACAAAAGGATCTGCTTCAGCCCCTATCTCGTCTTCTATAAGAACATTTGAACCTGCAGGAACCCCTCCTCCTAGTATCTCGTCTAAGGTGGGAATACCAAAAGTAAATAATTTCTTATCTCCTTGAGCAGAATTTGGTGAAAACATAAAATTCATCTCATTTATACTAATCAAATCTAAAGGTTTTCGTATATTAAAAGGTAGTGCTAGCTTTCAAAACCTAAAATTTCTTAGCTAATTTTTTTCTAAGCTTGTCATCAAGCTCATTTGGAGTCAAATAATCATATTCAGAATATTTATTACGTTTCTCAGGTTGAAGTTTTGTTTTTTGTGGAGGTTTAAATGGAAGTAAACACTGCCCAGAGTCGCTCATTTTGCGTTCTCTGCACTCTGCATAGTTACACATATATCCCAAACATTCGCCTTCATCCATTAGGCATAAAAATGTCTTCTTATTACTATTCTTCACTATTTTCAACATTTGTTTACTACAGTAAAAAGATCTACAAGTCAATTTACATTCTCGGTCAGAAGAACTGGCTGTCATTGAAAACTACTTGATTAATTTTATTAACGAAAATAAATATTATTTAAAAAGTTTTTTTCAAGTCCATAAAAATTTTCTCAAAAATTACCAAGGAACTTCTTTGACTCCAAGACTATAAGCTAATACATTAGCTCCTAGATGTAATAAAGGGGCAATTACTAGAAGAGTGACCAGAAACTGCCAAGGTAAAACACGAAAAACCGGCCAACTCCATAGTAGTCCAAAAATCATATAGCCAGTTTGATCAAATACTGGAAAACTATCACCAGACTGAATATTTACTCTTCTTTTAATGAAAGAACCAACTATATCACCAAAATTGCACCCCCAACCCATTAAAAAACCAATCCACATAGGATATTGAAAACCTATTGAACCATATAACTCTATCATGAGGTCATGTGAAAGATAGTATACAATAATGCTTGTTAATATACCAGCTACAAGTCCACTTATTAGTCCTTGAATAGTTTTGTGATCACCTAATATCCTTTTTCCATCAAAAAAATTTTTGTACGCATCAATTGGAAAACCTCCACCAAACATAGCGGGAGCTGCATTTGAAATGAAGATAGGAGCAGCAAACAAAAACGCTAATCCTACATCTAAAAAGAATCCCATAGGTATCACATTAAATTAATGGCTCTTGCTAAAATTAATATTATATAAAATATGTGGAGACAGACATCTGAATAAAATATTAGCAAAAAGATTAATTGTAAGTGTTTCTTATGTAAATATGAATGAGCGACATTGCTTTCATTTATTCTGAAATTTTCAAAAAACATGTAATGGACAAATTACATCCAGAATCTCCACAACGTCTAGATGAGATTATGAAAGCAATAAAAGAGCTTCAAGAAGAGAAAATATATAGCCTATCTATTCTTATGCCTGAGTTGATTGATGAAGAACTTCTGCTTTCTGTTCACGTCAGTGATCATATAGAAAAAATAAGAGCTATTTCCAAAGCTGGAGGAGGGATGATATCAGTTGATACTACTTTGAATGAACATACATTTTTTATTGCAAAATATGCTGCGGGTGCTACAAAACAGGCAGCACAACTTGTTGATGAAGGTAAGACAAAAAGAAGCTTTGCACTTGTTCGTCCTCCTGGACATCATGCAGAAAGTAATTCAGCAGGAGGATTTTGTTATTTTAATAATATAGCTGTTGCAGCTGATTGGCTTATTCAGTACAAGGGGTATAATAAAATAGCAATTATCGATATTGATCAGCATTTTGGGAATGGTACTTCACATATTTTCAGTCATCGAAAAGATGTATTATATGTCTCAATCCACGGACATCCAATGTATACCTATCCTGGTACAGGATTTCCCAATGAAATTGGTCTTGTTGAAGGAAGAGGTTATAACGTAAATATACCTTTATTACCTGGTACAAATACAACTGATTGGCTTCATGCGCTTATTTTTTCTCTTGATATAGTAAGACAATACCAACCTGAATTCATACTTGTTTCTGTAGGATTTGATACGTTAGAAGGCGACCCTGTAGGTGTTTTTAATTTAGGAACTTCTGCTTTTGCAGCTGCTGGATATCTACTTAATGAAATTGCAGAAAATCTTTGTGAGGGAAAAATTTCTTGTACCTTAGAGGGAGGTTACAAAATCGACCAACTAAAAGATGTTAGTAAGAAATTTATTTTAGGACTTCTTGGTAACAAACCTGATATTTTGAATAAAATCTCCACAATTAAGCTATCAGATCACGCTACAAGTATGTTAAAACAAGTTAAGAAATACCATAGAGAATTTTGGAAGTTTTAATACTTCTTTTGCAAATGAAATTTGGAATAATTTTTTAAATGGCTAGTTTTATAAGGTTTTCATGTCTGAAGAATTGGCGGAAGTTCATGTAGAAACTAAAACTTCACTCTGGAATGTTTTTGCTTGGTCACTTTATGATTTAGCAAATACTGTTTACTCGATGGTGATTGTATCGTTAATAATCAACCAATATATTCTGATTATTGGACAATTAGAAAATGGATTAAACTATGCTCAATCTGAATTTATTTATGATACTGTTGTTATGGTAATGCAAATAATCATAGCTATAGGTATGCCTATTGTTGGTGCATTAAGTGATGTTGCTGGAAGAAGAAAACCTTTTGTTATCGTACTTACAGGCGTCATTTTGATTTTCGCAAGTTTATTAGGTATATGGCATAGCATGTGGTTGGTTTTATTGCTTTATGTAATAGCTAATATGGCTTATCAATGGAGTCTTGGGTTCTATGATGCGATGTTACCTTTTATTGCGGCTCCAAGACATGCGGGTAAGGTAGGTGGTTTTGGTGTTGCTTTTGGCTATTTAGGAACAATTTTAGGTTTAGCTGCAATGCTGGTCCTACAAAGCTTTTGGGGATCTCCCAGGAGCGTCTCATCGACAACTACTGATTTAGGGAATATTATCCTTAATCCCCCTCCTGTGAAATATGGTTATTTAGGTAGATGGGAAACTTTTGCAATTGCTATGGCGATTTTCCTGGTTTTTGCTATACCGTTCATATTTGTAAAGGAGAGAAAAAGATCAGAAAAAGCACCTCCAGCTAAAATGGCAATAAAAACTTCCTTTAAACAGCTAGGGGAAACTTTCAAGGATATAAGAGGACACAAAGAGATGTTCAAATTTATCATTGGATATTTTCTTGTAGTTGAAGTAGCGAATGTAGTTATAATAAAAATGATATTAATAGTAACTGATGGAATGGGGATGGATTATACATTCGCAAATTACTTCATCATTATAGCTACAGTTTCAGCTGTTCTTTTTACTTACCCAGTCGGAATGTTTGCAGATAAAAAAGGTGCAAAAGCGACATTCATTCTAGTTTGTTCATTATGGTTTGTGGCTCTTGGTATATCTATAATAGCTACTCTAGTGTGGTCTCCAATTGAAGTTCCAACAATGTTAGGTGGGACAGGAGGATGGACATTCCCATTCGTAATGGTGATAATTATGGGATTACTTGCTGGTCCAGCTTTAGGTGGAACATGGGTGGCACAAAGATACATGGTTCTTGAACTAGCTCCTAAAGAGAAATTTGGTGAATATTTTGGTTTTAGTAAACTTTCTGGAAAAGTATCATCTTCGATAGGACCGATTATTTGGGGAGCTATAATCGCTCTTACAACAGTTGGCTTAGCTCTTAATCAAGTATATGCATTTGCTGTTGGAGTTGTCGGAGCTATCATGCTAGTTGGTTTGGTTATTATTCTACTTGTAAAACCTGCAAAATTGATATTAAAAGAAGAAGGAATAATTCCTATTAAGAAGGAATAAGTTCCTTAATCTTCTCTTCTTTTATTTTTTTAATTCCATTTCTATTACTTCTGATCAAGGTAGAATAGATGACTAGAAACACAAGAGAAAGCACTAGCACAGAAATTAATGAGTTGTCAAGTGAAACAGTGTATAAGTTATAGAAAACACTGGCTATAAAGTAAAGTAAGTTTCCAAGTGATGAATATATAGATATTAAGGTCGCTCTTTGTTCAGATGTTGCTTTTCTCTGAATCATGGTTCCCACTATAGGAGCTCTACCTCCTCTAGCGATCTGGACTAGATATATGGTTGATAAAATTCCGAGGTTGTCAATTTTCCAAAGCACAATAGTGTTAACAATCTCAATGATCATAAAGCCAAGTAACATCAAATCTTCATGTTTTTCATTTATTTTACCAAACAAATAACTTGATCCTGCAGCAACAAGATTCATACCTGCGAATATGAAACCGATATGTAAAGGAGTAATTCCATATTCAAACAATTTTGGCTGATATGCCCAAAACGTCACACGTTGAGCAACCGAATAAGCTAGGAATGCGAATAATACTGCAATTAAGTATTTTGATTTGAATAGAGTTTGAAATGCCTGTTTGGTTGCACTTCCAGCATTTTTAGCTTTGATTCTTTCAATTTCAACCATTTGAAGACATAGAATCACTTTGACTACAAAGGTACCTGTTAGAATATACAAAGGTAATCTGAGTGAATATTCTCCTATCACACCAGCAACCATCAAAGTAATCATTGCAGCAATAAAGGATAGAGTTGAAGCTTTTCCAAGTATTGATTTAAATTGTTTTTCTTCTTTAAATTCTGCTAGAGTATCATATACTAAACTTGAATCTGATCCAGATATAGTTGCTAGTCCTATTCCGAAGAGTGTTTCGCTTATTGCAAACATTATGAAAGTATGCCCTAGTGAATATGTTAACGAACCAATAGCAAGGAACAGATATCCAGATGCTAAAACATATTTACGTTTAAAAGCATCGGAGATTGCCCCACTCGGAATTTCGAAGATAACTACAGATAAGGCGAAGATTCCTTGAAGGAATAGCATATTGCTGAAACTTAGATTTGCAGATTCCCAAATCTTAACTATTACAGGAACAACCATTGATGTCAGGTCCAATTTAGTTAAGATGAACAACCACTTATTCTTGTGAATAATTTGGTTTTTAGTTAGTTCCTGGACACTTGTTTGTGTTAACATTTGTTTCTAACTCCTATAATTAGTTGGTTTACATGTCTTTCCTGGTTCAAAATCGAAAATCTCCAATAGGATAGAGAGAATTTGTAAACAAGCGATTCAATCAGTTTTTTACAGAAAAAGGATGAGAACAGAATGTGTTTTGAGCATTGGTGTTTTTTCTGTTTATACTTAGCTAATTGGACCAAAAGCGACAGTATCCACTAAAAGTGTATAACAATTGACTTTATTCTGTCGCTCATTCTTTAACATCAGTACTCTAAAACATGTTGCTCACCAAAGTCTTAAAAGTTTATCGATGAATTAGATTCAAAGATAATAAGTTGATAGATATGTTGGATAAGTCGTTTGAAGAGATTGAACAGAAAATTGTAACATTTATGCAGAAAGGTAAGATCCCTGGATTAAGCCTTGCAATTATTAAAGATAAAGAAGTTATTTATTCAAAGGGTTTTGGAAGTAAAAACTTAGCAGAAAATCTTCCCACTACTTCAGATACAATTTTTGGAATAGGATCTTGCACAAAAGTATTTACTTGCTTAGCTATAATGCAACTTGCAGAACAAGGTAAATTATCGATAGATGATCCTGTTAGTAAATATATTCCCCTCAAGATAGGTCTAAAAAATCATCCAATTAAAATTCGACATTTAATGTCACATTCATCAGGTTTACCAAACCTAGGTGCAGCTACAGTGTTGATAACGAGACATGCACCTATAGAAGAAACTTGGATTCCGTTCGCTAGTAAAGACGATTTTTTTACTTTTATAAATGGTGCTCAAAATGAAATTACAGATGAACCTGGAAAGAGGTATTTCTACTTCAATTCAGGGTTTACAATGCTAGGAGAGATTGTTGAAGCTGTAAGTTCTATGAAATTTGAAGATTACATCGAAGAATTTATATTAAAACCATTAAAGATGGAAAGATCTACCTTTTCCGAAGAGAAATTCTCCCAAGATGAGGATAAGATGACAGCATATTTAATCGAAAAAGATACACCTGTAGTCAAGAAACATCCTTTTGATCATTTTATCTATGCTGCTGGAGGTTTACTTAGCTCAGTAAATGAGATGTGCAATTTTCTGATTATGTTGCTGAATAATGGAGAATTTGATGGAAAGAGGATTGTTAGTAAAGAATCACTTCAAGAAATGTTCTCTATTCAGATTGAAACTCCAGTAAATTTCTTAGGACGAAGTGGGTATGGTTTTGGTCTAGCTATTTCTGAAGACTTTTTTGGACAAAAAATCGTATCACATGGTGGGTCTACAGCTTTATCTAGCGCTCAATTTTCTATTATACCTGAACTTAACATGGGGATGGTGACTGAAGCTAATGTTGGAAATGGAATGGGTATCATAATTAGTCAAACAATTTTAAGCACTCTTATAGGTAAAAATCCAGAGAAGGAAATACCATTCTTTGGAATTCAAGCAAGGATGGAAAAATTATCTGGAGAGTATACAAACTATAAAGGATTAAATAAAATCAAGATATTCGTTGATAATGGGATACTTGTTGGTGAAACAACCCTTGGAGAGATAACTACAAGGTATGTGCTTATTCCAAAAGATCCAAAGATGGAGGATTATAAATTCTATGTCTACAATTTTGGAAATACGTTACCTGTACATTTTGAAATTAAAGAAAATGACAAGATAGATTTATTTGTAGAAAGGAATTGTTTCCATAAAATAAAATAACTCTTTCTTCCCATTTTTTGTAAAACATTAGAGTATATAAAACAGATTTATATTATTTTATTCATGTCCAAGGGAAAAGAAGAGATGTCAGCAGAACAGCGTGAAAAACAACTTAATGTTTTAAAAATTCGTTTTGAGAAAAATATGAATCGCCACAAAGACCTTGAATGGGGTAAAATAAGAGCAAAACTGGAAGTTAATCTTGAAAAATTCTGGTCACTTAATGAAATGGAAAGAACTGGTGGTGAACCTGATGTTGTTGGTTATAATAAAGAAACAGATGAATACATCTTTTATGATTGTTCAGAAGAAAGCCCTGAAGGTCGTAGAAATGTTTGTTACGACCATGAAGCACTAGAGTCAAGGAAAGCACATAAACCAGAAAATAGTGCTATTAACATGGCAACAACTATGGGAATTGAGCTTTTAACAGAAGAGCAATATCGAGAGTTGCAAAAACTTGGAGAGTTCGATACAAAGACATCAAGCTGGTTGAAAACACCTGATGATATCAGAAAACTTGGAGGAGCACTCTTTGCTGATTATCGTTATGGCAAAGTCTTCGTATATCACAATAGTGCACCATCTTACTACAGTGCTAGGGGATTTCGAGGTGCTTTAAAGGTCTAAATTGTGACTCTGGATTTTTAAAATTTTGTTTGTTTTTAACTTTGGAAATAAGTTTCCACAGAATTAGATAAAAATCTCTCATCTTTTCTTTATCATATACAATAACAGTTTTAATTTCTCTATCTTTTCTATCTTTGATGTTGGAAAAAGACACCGAATCAATAGAAGCTTTTAATCAAATGTCTAGATTAATAATAGGGAGAAGAAAAGAATTAAAACTAATGATAAAAGCGGTTGCAAAAGGATTACCTATCATTATAGAAGGACCAGTAGGTACAGGTAAAACTGAGATGGCAAAAGCTTTAGCTAGTAGTCTTAATCGATTGTTTATTCGAGTTGATGGTGATGACAGTTTAACTTCGATTAAGCTGAAAGGATGGTATGATCCTCCATTAGTTATTGAAAAAGGATTCTCAAGAGAAACTTTCATACCAGGTCCATTAACTCAAGCAATGGAAGAAGGTGGAATTTTCTTCTATAATGAGGTAAACAGAGCACCATCAGAGACAATTAATGCTGTTTTAACAGCTTTAGATGAAAATCTAATTACTATACCTCAATTAGGTGAGATTAAGGCTAAAAAAGGGTTTATTGGAGTTTTTACATACAATCCACATGATACAGTTGCAACCAATCCTTTACCAAAAGCATTCTATGATAGATGCGTGTGGATTAATGTTACTCACCAATCATTAGAAGAAATGATGCAGATTGTTAAACTTAGAACTAATTCTGAAGATGAACTTCTTAACAAAATCTCATGTGAGATAGTTGAGGCAACTCTGAATCATCCAGAGCTAGAATATGGATCAACTGTAAGAGGAGCGATTCAATTAGTAAGTCTGGTATATGGAACGGACGTACTTGAAGAAGAATCGTTAATCGCTAATTCACTAGCAGTTCATTCTAGGAAAGTAAGATGCAAAACAACTAGTCGAAAGACAGAAGATGAAATCATTATAGAAATAGTTTCGAAGGTTCTTTCAAAATATGATGATAAGAGAGTTTTGAGAAAAAAAGAGAATTAGGCGACCTTATTTCTTCAATTTTAGGGGATGAACCTTTTCTAACTCTGGATACAAAGCATGCAGAAAGAATGCTTCTTAACGAGATTAACCTAGAGCTAGGAAGACAAGTTGAGGATATGTCTCGGATCTTAGAATTAGCTAAACGTGCTGCTGAGCAAACAAATCTGGAAGGATTAAGATTAATTGCAACAAACTATCCTATAGTAGTAGCTCAAGTCCTCAACAAAATCGAACTTTCTGAACAAATGTTAGAAAATCTCAGTAGTGAAGAATTAATACAACTTTATTCTCGTACAAAAAAACATCTAAATTTTGAAATCAGAAAGAGAATGCTTGATAAATTGATTCCTTTCATTACTGAAAAAGCCAAACAGATTTTTCAAAGAGGTATTTCTTCTTCAGTTTCTAGGTATATTAATTATGAACCAGGTAACTCATGGGAAGCTGAAATGACAATAGAAAAGATGCTAAGTCTTGGTAAACTCTCTCCTGATTATGAGAGTATTGTAGCTAAAGAACCTTTTAAACGCAAGAAAAGTATTGTTATTTGTATCGATCGCAGTATGAGCGTGTTGAAGCTTATACACCAAATTGTTTTGATGGCTTCTGTTCTTTCTTTGTCAGTAAAAAAAGATAATTTTGCTGTCATTGATTTTGATTCTAAAGCTTATCTTCTCAAAGGTATGACAGAAAGTATTAATCATGATGTATTAGTAGAACAAATTTTAAACATCGAAAGTGGTGGAAAAACCAACCTAGAAGAAGCGTTAAATCTTGCAATAGATCAAATAAAATTCAGTTCTTCAAGAGAAAAGATCATTTATCTTATAAGCGATTTAGAGAGGACAACGGGAAAGAATCCCCTTCCTGTAATCCAGAAGATTCCTGATTTGAGAATCATCTATGTTAAAACATTTCGAAGAGTATCTTTTGTAGATGAAGTAGTTTCATTATCAAATGTTTCTTTTGAAGAATTACATCAAAACTCAGATTTAGTTGAACTTACTTCTAGGTTGGTGGAGTAATTTTCATTCGTTTTTCTTTTAGAGCTAACAGTTGATCAACCAGAATCAAAACTAATCCAAAACCGTCTAGTATTCCACCTTCAATTTGAGCAACATCCCTGTTAATATTATACTTTATACTGAGAGATGCATCATAAATATAGGATTCAGTTAGATTCCATTCGTCAACAAGAGTAATGAGATAAAAAGAAGTAGCTTCTTCTTTAGCATTTAAAATAATTGTAGTACCGTTAATAACATTCTCATTAATTAGTCGTTCTTCATATAGACTTGTTAGTTTTACTTGTGTAACAAGTGAGAAATATCCTGTTAAGAGGTTATTAAACGTAATATTACCATTATAATAAACATTGGTTAAATTTCCAAAGTCTGTAAAGAAATTAATGAAGGTATCATTATCTGTCAACAGTAGTGAGACATTATAATCAACTAGGTTTTGCTCACTAGAGAACACAACAGTGGTACTAGCATGAGTTTTACTTTCTATAGAAACACCCAATGTAGGATCAAAATCAGTTTGCGTGCTCTTGTATTTTGAAGATACAGTATGATCCATTTCTTTATTATTCCCAATACTAGGTCCCAACAGCACTCCTATAAAAATCAAAAAAAGTCCTAGTAGTGTCATATGACGTTTTAACCGTTTCCAGAACTCTTTGGTAAATATAACAAATTTCACTTGTTTATTATCCTGTTTCCTCTTCTTTCTCTTGAAAGCTGGAAAGAAGATTACAATAAGCCACACAACAAAAATTGTAACATGAAGGGTAAATGATGCAATGTATAAATTAATGTAATCACCATATATAGCTTGACGTTGTTGTTGGGTCATGTTGATGAAATAGATGTTTTGTCCTTCAGATAATGAATAGATAGACCAATCTGGTATTAAACCAACAAAAGTTAAAGGAAAGAAAAGCCATGGAGTGTTTTCAAATCTTAAGTAAATAGAAAGGTCATATAAGTTAGAATCTAATGGCCAAAAAAGCATAATTGGCCCCCAACTTAAATCTAGAAAGATATGCATTATCCACATTATTGAAGCAAGTTTTACAAATCGTACCATTTTTCTTGTAGGAGATTCAATTGGACTTACCTCTTTATGCACTTTTTCAATTACTAACATACTGAGAAGTATAAACGAAGGAATTATCAGACTATGCGTAAAAGTTCGATGTGCTCCAAATAACAAGTCTATATCGGGAAACATAGCAAATAAACTGATAACAATATATTCCCACCTATGGTCTTTATAGTAACTCTTATTCTGTTTAGATAATAATAACCAAACGATTAAACTCTGTAATGCTAAATGAGTTGTAGTGTAAGTCATTTATTTCACCAATACTATAAATTTATGAGAAATTTCTGCTTAAATTAATTTTGTGCTTTAAATACTAATAAATCCTTATATCTAATGAAAAAATATCTAAGACTAATAGTAAGTAAGACTTATTACTTTGATTAAAAATGAGAAGTTATAGTGATTAGGTAGTGGATTTATGGTTATCGATATGCAATCAACTCCGACTGGAAGGTTTAAAGAGTTTCTTCAAGCTTATCAAGACGAAAATGGCAGATTTATTTATGTTGAACAAGTCCAAAAAATGTCCCTTGAAGGATTAACTTCCTTGTTTGTTAACCATGATGATTTTTTACGTTTTGATCCTATGATTGCCAAGAGTCTAGAGGAGGAACCTGAAAACACTTTCAAAGCAGCTGATGAAGCACTTGTTGAAATTCTTAGAATAGAAGACCCAATGTATGTGGAAAATGCTAAAGAAGAAAAGCTTGAATTTAAAGTACGTATAGGCAACACTCCAAATCAAGTTGATCTTCGAAAGTTAAGATCAGGTCATCTTGGTAAGCTAATATCTTTAGAAGGAATTATCATACGTCAGAGTATTGTAAAGCCACTCCTTATTGAAGGTAAATTCCAGTGTGTTAGGTGTGGAGAAATACAACCAGATCTTAAACAAGAAGGAGGATATTATACAGAACCTACAAGATGTGTGAATCCTAACTGTGGAAAAAATGGTCCTTTTAATCTTTTAACTGAAGAATCTACCTATACTGATCTTCAAACGGTTACAGTTCAAGAAAAACCAGAAACTCTACCTCCAGGACAAATACCTCGGTCTGTACCTGCTAGATTAGTAGGTGATCTTGTTGATACAATTAGAGCAGGTGATAGAGCAATTGTTTCTGGAATCTTAAGGATGAAAGTAAAAGGAAAACAAACAGGTAAAATAGCTACGTTTGATCCTTGGTTGGATGTAAACTATGTTTCTTCAAGCGAGAAAGAATTTGAAGAAATAGATATAGATCCAGAAACAGAACAAAAAATACTTGATCTCTCAACAGATATCAATATCCATAGAAAAATCATTAGATCGCTAGCACCATCAATTTATGGAATGGAAACGATTAAAGAAGCACTAGCTACAGTGCTGTTTGGTGGGATAACTAGAGTTACTCCAGACGGGATGAAACAGAGAGGAGAATCAAATTTACTTTTAATTGGCGATCCTGGCACAGCAAAATCACAAATGCTACAGTATGTAAAAAGATTGGCACCAAGAGGTCTTTTAACCTCAGGAAAAGCAAGTACTGCAGCTGGTTTATGCGTGTCAGGTGATAGCAAAGTCTTTTTGCACGATAATATCGTTAAAATAGCCGATATTGTAGAACGAGAATTTGAGACTGGTGAGATTCTTCAATACAATGATCATATGGACTATATCAAGAATACAAATATGAAAAATCAAGCGATTCATTCAAAAAATCTTCAACTTGAGAAGCAACCTATATCTAAATTCTGGAAAATAAAAAGCCCAAAAAGAATGAGGAAAATAAGAACCAAAACAGGAAAAGAAATCAAAATCACTCCACAAACAAGTTTGCTGACTATCAATAATAAAGATGGTTTAGTATGGAAAAGTGCAAGCTTACTAAAAGAAGGAGAAAGATTAGCGACTGTGAAACATTTACCTATTTATAATAAGAAACCTATCCCTTCGATGCTTAACTTATTGGAAACCTATCAAGAAGAAATTACTTTGAAAAATGTTTCGCCAATTGTTCAGCAAGTCATTGAAGAATTCAGCAAAACTGATAAAGATGGAACTCAAAGAAAATTGGCAAAGTTACTAAATGTTTCTGAATCAACAATCCATACATGGAAAAACAAGAATATCCGAGGAAACATTTCTATTTCAAACTTCCAGAAGCTTTGTTTAATCTTAGATAAAGAAGTTTCCATATTACTTCCAGAAACAATCGAGGTAGAGATAAAACGAGGGCAGACAATATCCTTACCAAAAAATCTTGATTCTGAGTGGTTCTATATCTTAGGATTACTTATTGGTGATGGACGAATATCAAAAGATCAAAGTACCGATGGATATGGTGGTATAACAATCGGTTTCTCAAACAAAAATAAAGAATTGCTTAACATTTTTGAGAATTTTTTTAAATCACTAGGAATAACTATTACAAAGACTCCAGAAACCACTAAAAGGCCAGCTGAATTCTGCATATGTTCAAAACTACTCTATCATATTTTCTCTTATTTCGGTCTTTGCACCACTCCTAAATCATCTAGAATTTCTCCAATTTCGGATATTCTATTTTATGAAACAAAATATCTTACAAGCATCCTTCAAGGTTTATTTGATGCTGATGGATGGATTACAATAAGAGATGAAAGCTCATCTCACATAGGTTTTTCCACCACAAGCTCAGAACTTGCAGATTTTGTACAAAATGCTTTATCAATCCTTCATGTTGTAACTTTCCGAAGAGAAAGAGAGCTAAGAACAGCAACAAAAATCGATGGAACTCAAATAATTGGAAAACAAAAGAAGTTTGAGATTACTCTAAGTAATTTTAATGATTTTCAGATTTTCAAAAAGCAAATTGGTTTTAGACATCCATCTAAACGAGAGAAGTTGAATCAACTTTGTTCATTAAACAAATCAAGTCACTTTAATCTAGATAATATTCCAGAAGCTAGTTTTATAGTTAAACAACTAAAAGAATTTTATTTCTATTCTAGTAAGGATTTAGCTGGTTATCAAGGAGCATTTGCTCAATCGAGTATAAGAAAAACAATATCACAAAAACAATTAAGAAAAATATTGAATATTCTTGAACCTGATTGGTTAAGGCACAGAATCACCATTCAGTATCATATTCGTTCTCAATTTTACAAAACCTTACTCTTGAAAAATACCAGATATCATATTGAAAAACAAGCAGAACTTAAAAACCACAATATCCAAGACTACTTTCTGAGGAAGAGTAAAGTTACTATCCCTATCAGAGTTTTTGTAAAATTATTAAAATTAGATTGTAGCATGGTTCCTGAAGAAATTATGAAAGAATTAGAACAAACAATTAAACAAACAACCCAGAAACATGAAGAATTTCTAAAAAAATATGAACTCCTCCAAGCATTGGTAAACTCTGACATCTTGTGGGATGAAATCACTGAAGTAGAAGAATACGAAAGTACAGATGAGTTTGTATATGATTTAACAATTCCAGAAACACACAACTTCATAATAAATGGTTTTGTTACTCATAATACCGCAGCTGTCATTCGTGACCCTGATACAGGTGAATTTGGCTTAGAGGCAGGAGCATTAGTCTTGGCAGATCGAGGGGTTTGTTTAGCTTCAGATACAGAGATACTTCTTTCTTCAGGTAAAATTGTAACTATCGAGAAAATTGCTCAAGGAGGAATAGATGATAAAGTAATATCATTTGATTCAAATACTCTTACCTTAAGTTCAAATAGAATAGTTAGTACTTCTAAGAGATTTAGTAATGAAGTTTTTGAATTAGAATTCTCAACTGGAGATTTTCTCAAAGTCACTAAAGAACATCCATTACCTTCATGGGACAATGGTATTGTATGGAAAAAAGTTGAAGAGTTAAGAATAGGAGATATAATTATTGATTTTAGAAACTATCCTTTCTTAAACTCCAATCTAAATGAGGGGGGGGATTATTCACTAACAGAGGAATTAGCTGAGTTTTTAGGTTTGTTAGTTTCTGATGGAAATCTTTCAAAAGAGAAATATAAAGTATCCTTTTACTCAAAATCTAATGAACTATTAGATAGATATAAATTCTTAGTTAAACAGGTTTTTGGAATACAAACAGGGAACTATGTAGATGAAAGAAATATGATTACTATGTTATACTTTAATAACAAACAAGTACACTCATATCTACAAAGTCTAGGTATTCCAAACATTAACAAATCAAAAGTTCCTTGTATTATACCAAGTATATTAAGTGCACCAGTAAATATCATACACGCATTTCTGTCTGGAATTATAAATGGAGATGGATCTATTTCGAATCGAAAATATGGAGGGATCATTGATATAGTTGCTGGAAATAAAGAAACAGCGGTTTTTTATCAAAAGCTTTTAAGGAAAATTGGAATTGCTGCACAATTAAATAAAATAAAGCATAAAGGCGGAGGTGTTGTGAATGAGGGAAAATATGTCATCTATAAGATTTCTATAACAGGTGTTTCTAACATTAGAAGATTTACACCTGATAAGTTGATGTCTCCAAAGAAAAAAGCTTATTATAAAATTATGAAGAGACAAGATAAATCTGATAAAATATATAAGATTGACAAAATCATTGAAAAAATATCGTCTAAAATTCCTCATGGAGAAAAATCAACACTTTATCTTAACAGTATTAGAAAAAGTCAGTTAAAGGATTCTGGTATAAATAAGAGTAATATTAGAACTGCCTTAGATAATCTTTCACAAAATGAAGATATTAAACAATGCACTGAGTTCAAATTACTAAAACGAATTTTGGAAAATGATGTTCATTTTATTAAGCTCAAGAATATTAACAAAACAGAACCACAAGCAGTTTATAACTTAGAAATAGAAAATGATAATACATTCTTTGCAAATTTTATTCCAGTCCATAATTGCATGATCGACGAGTTTGATAAGATGAATCCTGTAGATAGATCCTCAATCCACGAAGCGATGGAACAACAATCTTATCATCCAAGTTTTGAGATGACTTTTCTAAATGGACAGAAAAACCAAATCGGTCCTTTTGTTGATGACCTTTTCAACAAATACAAGGAAAGAAAGATCTTAGGAAAAGATTGTGAAATTCTTTCTCTTCAAGGATTGGATTACAACGTACTAACTACCAATTTCAAAAATATCTTTGAAACTAATGTCAATCGAGTCAGTCGACATTCTGCACCTGATCATTTTATTAAAATAACCTATTCAAATGGGAGAGACATAATTGTTACGCCAGAACATCCAATTTACGTAAGACAAAATGGTAAAATTCAGACAATAGATGCAAACAAAGTTACTCCAACAATGTTTATTCCTGGAGTAAGAAAATTGAATCTTAGGAACAGCTCAACCTTAACAACTGACTTCTCACAAGGAAGAAAAGAAGTCAATTTACCTGATGAAATTACTCCCAATTTAGCTAAGTTTCTAGGTTATTATATTGCTGAAGGATATTCGTACGAAAGTCCATCCATGGAAGTAAGGTTAAGCTATACTGATTCAGATATCATAGCTGATATGAAGGATTGCATTAGGAACTCATTTGATTTAGAACCTATAGACTCTACAGATATAAACAGAGTCCTTAGGATAATTTCTATTGATATTTACAATTATCTTCACGAAAATTTCCCACAAATTATGCTTAAAAGTCATCAAAAACGGATAGATAGGAAGGTATTCTGTATAAATGAAAACCTCCGAATTGAGTTTTTAAGAGCTGCGTTTAGAGGTAATAGCTCAATTGAAAGTACATCAATTTCCTACTCAACTGCATCAAAAGGATTAGCCCAAGATTATCAAGATCTTCTGTTAACACTAGGAATTAGTACTAAAATTTTGAGTGAAAAATATACATATGGAAAAGACTACGAGAAAGTAAGAATTAGGTACAAAGTATATATCGAGGGAGATAGTCTCGAAAAATTTGTTGATTTAATAATTGGAAACACTCATACCTCTCCCAAATTAAAGAAATTGTTAATGAAGAATAGAAGATCAAGTAGAAAACATGATGTTTTGCCACCAGATGTAGCACATCTAGTCATTGATTCTCTCCATAAACTTGGATTAAGCAATGATGGTTATTTCAATCAACATCTTAATAACAACTATGGCATTACAATTAAAACTATTAACAAATATTATTCTACTCTGATAAACCGATACAATTTACTAGTAAAAAACATTCACAATTTCAAGTCTGCAAAAAATCTTAGAGAGTATATACAATATTCAAAATCAAAAATATCTAAACTCGTAGGTTATTCAACTCCTACAATATTGAAATATGAAAATCAAAATCGAACAGAACTTCTTCAAAAATATAGAAAAGTGATTGGTCAACAGCTGAATTCTGTAAAAGATAACCTTGCAGAAATTGATGAAATTAAGAATTTCAAGTGGTTAAGAGTAAAGAAAGTTGAAATCATCAAGAATGAAGGTGAATTTGCAGCAGAGTGGGTTTATGATGTAACTATAGAACCAACAGAGAATTTTATATCTCATGGACTTGTTCTTCATAACACCATTAGCATAGCTAAGGCTGGTATTGTAGCTACACTAAACGCTCGTGCTGCTGTTATTGCTGCAGCTAATCCTCGTTTTGGTAGATATGAAGATACTCGACCTCCCTCAGAGAATATCAATCTTCCTGCAACAATCCTTTCAAGATTTGATCTTATTTATGTTATTCGAGATGAACCAGATGATGATATAGATAAGAAAATGGCTAGACACATCTTAGAACTAAGAAGAGGTCACGTTTTAGAAGAAGCTGAACCTACCATTCCAACTGATTTGTTGAGAAAATATATAAGTTATGCAAAACAGCATGTTGAACCTTCTCTGACTGATGAAGCTATGGAAAGAATAGAGAAATTTTATCTGAACTTGAGAAAGGAATCAGATGACACAACAGCGATAGCAATTACTCCAAGATACCTTGAAGCTATTATACGTTTATCTGAAGCACAAGCTCGAATGGCTCTCAAAGAAGATGTAACAATTGACCATGTGGAAGCTGCTATTAATTTATTAAGAACATCACTCGAACAAGTTGGGAAAGATCCTATTACAGGTCGTGTAGATATTGATTATTTACTTTCTGGTACAACCAAATCTTCACGTTCAAAAATGCAAACAATAATAGATATTATAAAAGAGGAATCCAGACAAGGAAGTTCTGATATTGTATCAGTTAAAAGAGTCAAAGAGTTAGCAAAAGAGCAAAATGTAGAGGAGGAATTTGTTGATAAAGTTATAAATCAACTTAGAAGTAATGGAGAAATCTACTCCCCTAGAGACGGATATGTCAAATTAGCGTAATTTATGTGGTAATCTAATGAATATTACTGATCTTCCAATCCCAGATGTTGTAAAAGAAAAATTAAAGGAAGAAGGCATAACAAAGCTATACCCACCACAAGCTCAAGCAATTGATAAGGGATTATTAAAAGGCAATAATTTGGTAGTGGCTATACCTACAGCTTCTGGTAAAACTCTTGTTGCAATTATAGCTTGTATTAAAAATTTAATTGATACAGGACTAAAGACACTATATCTGTCACCTTTGAGAGCACTAGCTTATGAAAAATATGTTGAATTTAAAAATTATCTTGATCCATTAAACAAAAGAACCATTTTACTAACTGGAGATTATGATGCGGAAGATACTAGTGCAAAATATGCTGATGTAATAATCGCGACAAACGAAAAGATTGATTCTGCAATCAGACATCAAGCGAACTGGCTGAATAAAATAGGATTAATAGTTTCAGATGAAATTCATCTAATAAATGATTCTTCAAGAGGTCCGACACTTGAAGTAGTTCTTGCATTACTCAGAAAAGTAACTGACGCACAATTACTTGCCTTGAGTGCTACTATACATAATGCTGACCAGATTGCTCGCTGGTTAGAAGCTGAATTAGTATCTAGTGACTGGAGACCGGTAGAACTCAAAGAAGGAGTTCTTTATGATAAAACAATAGTTTATGGAGATGGAACAGAACTTACTATACCTTTGAAATATAAAGATAGTTTCAATAATTTAGTTAGTTATATACTTAGCAAGAAAAATCAAGCGCTTATTTTTGTCACTACTAGAAATATGGCTGAATCAACAGCTAAGAAACTTGCGAGTAGTGTGGGAAAAACTCTAACTAAACAAGATTTAGAAAAACTGAATCTTGCTTCATCAGAGATATTGAGTACTGGTGAACAAACCAAACAATCACGTGGTTTAGCACAGCTAATTAGACAAGGGGTATCCTACCACCATGCAGGATTAAACTCATCTCAAAGAAGAATAGTTGAAAAAAATTTCATCAAAGGTAATATAAAAATCCTTAGTGCAACACCGACACTTGCAGCAGGTATAAACACTCCAGCTCGTTATGTAATTATCAAAAGTATCTATCGTTATGATGTTACACTCGGTAGTTATCCAATACCTGTTCTGGAATATAAGCAACAAGCTGGAAGAGCAGGTCGACCTCAATTCGATAACCAAGGTGATGCAATTCTAATTGCTAAAAATGAATATGATGCTACAAGTCTTTATCAAACATATATTACAGCAGACACGGAAGATATAGAATCAAGAATTGCAACTGAACCAGCTCTCAGAAAAATAGTGCTTGGTCAAATTGCTACTGAAAATACTCAAACAATGGATGAATTACAAGATTTCATCGGACAAACTTTTTACGGATATCAACAAGATTCAGCAAGCTTAAGCTCAATACTGAAAGATGTAATTAAATTTCTAAGGAAAGAAGGATTGATTAGTATTGATCCTGATTACCTCATAGCAACTGGTTTTGGTAAAAGAGTAAGTCAATTGTATATTGATCCTCTCAGTGCAATTGTTATACGAGACGGTTTGGTGAATGCTAATGTTAAAGCTAAGAACTTCCTTACAGATATAAGTTATCTCCATCTTGTTTGTTCTACTCCTGATGTAAGATGGATTACCATTCGTAAAGATGAACAAATTGATGTGATTAATTATATAACTAATCATGAAGAAGAATTCTTGACAGAAGCTCCACAAACATCATTTGATCTAGAGCTTTTCATGAGTAGAGTAAAAACCTCTTTAATTCTCCAAGATTGGATTAAAGAAACTCCGGAAGAGATTATACTAGATAGGTACAATGTTGGAAGTGGAGATATCTATATGGTTGTTTCAAATGCGGAATGGCTTCTTTATGCAGCAAGCGAATTAGCTAAACTTCTGAATTACAATGAAATTTCTACCTCAATTTCTGCATTACACAATAGAGTAGTTAATGGGATAAAATCAGAGCTTCTTGACCTTGTAACAATACCAAATATTGGACGAGTTAGAGCTAGGATACTTTATGATAAAGGATTTACATCCAGGCAAATTCTAAAACAAACAGATCCTAATAAAATCATAAAAATTCCAGGTTTTGGCAAAGAACTTGTTAAAAACATTTATACTCATCTTTTAGGTGACAACTTTAACATGAAAGATTTGAGAGATAGTTCATCTGATAATGCGGAAGATACAGATAAGAATCTATCCATTCCTCAAAAACAACTAGATGATTTTTTCTCTTAAGGTAAAATAATTTAAAAAGTATAAAATTAGTAGTTAGTTGGTAATAGTGATTTCCGAAGATCTAATAGCTACTGAACTTGAAAGAATTCAATATGATTTTGAAGAGATAGATATTCCCGTTAAGTGCTTAAAAACTCTTGAAGAGTTTGATATTGGGAATAGAAAAATAAAATTGGTAAATGGTTTAAAAATAAAGATACCTTTTTGGCTTGCAAATTTATTAGAAAGAGAAAAATTAGTAGAAGTAGAAGAGAATGAAGTACTGGATTTACTGGTTATTGAGAAATTAGCAGAAGAAGAAGGAAAAAATATCGATTTACAGAAAATCAATAATTACATTTACATTCTGATGAAACAAACTTTTAATGAATATACTGAAAAAAATATAACATTGCGATATAGCCAAAAAGAGAGACTAGAAATGAAATTACGTGAGTTAATGACAAAGAGACTCTCGAAAATACTTAAAATTGCGGAAAAAACTAAAAACATCACTGTCAAAATTCGAAATATGACACCAGAAGAAAAATGGCTTTATGAGACTGTTTCAAATTTTGTAGAAAAATGGAAGAATATGGTTAAAGCTTCTGAAGAAGAAACGAGTTAAAAAAACTTATATTGCTGATTGTGTTTTACTTAATGTGCCAAAGTATATTTTTGTTTGTGGAGCTTTGATTTCTGGTTTAGGTAAGGGAGTAGTTACATCTGCTATTGGAAGAAATCTACAAATTAGAGGTAAAAAAATTAATGTTATCAAAATAGATCCTTATCTAAATATAGACGCTGGAACAATGAATCCTTTTGAACATGGAGAGACATTTGTGACAGCTGATGGATTTGAATTGGACCAAGATATGGGAACCTATGAACGTATGTTAAATTTAGAGATGAAAGGAGATCAGAATATAACCACAGGTCAAATTTACAATAATGTCATTCAAAGTGAAAGGAGAGGAGATTTTCTCGGTAAAACAGTTCAGGTTATTCCTCATATAACTGATGAAATAAAACGGAGAATAAGACTAGTAGGAGACCGTGAATCTGATCTTGATGTACTTATTATAGAAGTTGGAGGAACAATTGGTGATATTGAAAGCCAACCTTTCCTGGAAGCGATTCGTCAACTACGAAGAGAAATGCCAAAAGAAGATTCTCTGGTAGTTCTAGTGACTTATATTATTGAACCTCCTAACCTTAAAGAACAAAAAACCAAACCAACACAACATGCAGTTAGAGAATTACAATCACTGGGGCTTAGTCCAGATATGATAATTACTCGAGGTTCTCATGATTTAACTGAAAGTTCTAAACAAAAGATAATCATGTTTTGTGATGTTCCTGCAAATGCTGTCTTCTCTCTTCCTGATCTAGAGACAGTTCTAGAGGCACCACAATATCTCGATAAACAAGGATTTGGTTCTACATTGAATCTTATGTTGCGAATAGAAGACCTTGTAGCTGATTGGTCAGAGGAAACGAAGTTAGTTGAAAAATTCACACTCCCTGAAACAACAGTAAAAATAGCTTTAACTGGTAAATATGCAGAATTACTGGATGCATATATTAGTGTAAAAGAAGCTTTAACGCATGCTGCGGCTCATAATGATATACACTTACTAATTGATTTTGTATCAACTGAAAAATATGAAGAAAATCCTGAGTCAATTCATGAATTATCGAATTATGCGGGTATTCTAGTACCTGGAGGTTTTGGATCGAGAGGAACTGAAGGAAAAATATCTGCTATTAAACATGCAAGAGAGAATAAAATTCCTTTTCTTGGCATATGTTATGGATTTCAATTAGCTATAGTAGAATTTGCAAGAAATGTTTGTCATCTAGAAAATGCTACAACTATAGAAATTGACCCAGATTCTAAGTTTCCAGTGATTAATTTATTACCTGAACAACGAGAGATCACTGAAAAAGGTGGAACAATGAGATTAGGACAGCATAAAATCATATTAAAGAAAGGTTCAATTTTCGAAAAGATATATGGATCGAATATAATCTATGAACGGCATAGACACAGATATGAAGTTAATCCTGAATATATTGAGATTATAGAAGAAAATGGTCTAGTGTTTTCAGGAAAATCCGAGGATAGTATAAGAATGGAGACTTTTGAACTAAAAGGTCATCCTTGTTTCATCGGAACACAATTTCATCCTGAATTTCAATCTAGACCTTCAAAACCATCACCACCTTACTTCAAATTTATTCAGAGTGCTAAAGAAAGAGAAACTTAAAACCAAAAATCCTTTACTACAACTTCTAGTAGTTTTAATATGAAAATATAATATATATTAGTGTGGAGTTAAAATGGCAATTCAAAACAAGGTAGATAAAGCTATAGATGATATTTCAAAGAAAATCAAGACATACAATGAACATCGAAAGCTTTTCCAAGAACTTTTTCGAGAGGTTAAGGCAGTTCTGAATCCCTCTGAATTCCCTCCTGCTTTCAATATACAAACAACTGATACGATGTTTACATTAAAAGTTCCAAAAACCAGCATTGACGGTTTAAAATTTGCAGGAATAGATGGAGGGGTAATACATCGTTCGTTGAACTACTTTGATATAGCTTTAATTAGAGCAGTTGGCGTTCTCTTCTTTCATAGAAAAGAAATAAAACCTATTGTAAAATATTTTCCAGAAGAACAACCTTTTCCTGATATTCTAACAAGTATCGAGCCACTTTCTCAGAATGAAATTGAATGTCTTATTTCTATCTGGAGAATGCAAAAAGAGATTCGATGTGGCATTTCGTTAATTGAAGAAGATTTGCCAGATATTATCATGTTAGATGGGTCTATACTACCTGTTATTGATATAAAGCAAGTAAATCAGAGTGAATTTCTACTCAACCAGTATAGAAAACTAAAAGCACTCTATAGAAGACTCTACACTTTATGCCAACAAAATAGAACAGCTTTATGTGGTATAGTTAAAGATTCAAGATCAGCTATTCTAACAAGTAAATTATCAGCTTTATTACCACATTTGAGTAAAGTTCCAGAGTTTGAAAAATTGTTAAAAATAGATTACAGGCCAATAATAAGGCAACTCAGAGATACAGATCTTCTCTACCATGTTTTAGATGTTAATGAAAGAACATTTGAATTCTTTTTATCAAATTTCAACGATGAATCTGATAAAGATTTACCAGATTTCAATATACATTGTTTTTATCTAAAAACAGCAGAATATGATACTCCGTTACGAGTTGAATATCCAATTCTATTTTCAAGTCAACACGAACATGCTCAAATGATTTCATCGTTAGTAAATGCTGTTTCAAAATTTAATCCAGAATATGGTTTACCAAATGTTATAATAGAAGCTGATGCTAGAGCTAGATTGCAAGAAACAGATGCAGATATATTAGTAGATGAAATTGCTTCAAAAATTGGCTTTACAGGATTCTCTCTCCAAAAAAGGAGGAATAGAAATCCCTTTGTTGCAGGTGATTAAAATGTCAAAAGTAAGTATAGGAACAATAATTGTAGATGAAGATAATACTCCTAATCCTTCTGAATTTAATTTTGTTTTGACTAAAACAGAAGACGAATTTAGGTTACAAAAAGGGATGTATGTGGTTGTACCTACTGAAGAAGGACAAGTTATAGGTTCAATTTCAGAGTTATATAAAACCAATAGATATTTCTCATCACCATCAGCAGTGAGAGCTTATGAAACTAGTGGTAAAACTTTAGCTTCAATATTTCCAGCTGATAGATGGGAACATATAATTGCGAAAACAAAAACATTAGGAATAATTACGGAAATAGGAATTCAGAGACTACTTTTTCCTGTATCTCCAGGTGAAACTGTATATGTACCCGATAAGGATACACTCATAGACTTTCTAGGGTTAGAAAAAACAAACGGATTACATATAGGGAAAATAGATCAACACGATCTTGAAGTTAATTTGAATCTTACGAGACTTTTGCAAAAACATGCTGCAATTTTAGCAATTTCTGGTGCAGGAAAATCATATACAGTATCTGTTTTACTTGAAGAGTTACTTTCAAGAAAATCTGAACAAGGAAGAGTAGGGATAGTACTTTTTGATGTTCATGGCGAATATGTTGGTTTTGGTGATGAAAAATCTCCTTTCTACAAGGATGTAAATATCTTTCCAGGTGCTTTAGTGCAATTTGCTACACCTGCGATAAGTGCCAGACAATTTGCTATATACGAACCTCAGATCACACCAGCTCAATCTAGAGAGTTATTTCGAATTAATGGTAAATTTTACAAGGAGAGAATAAAGCAAGGACAAAGTTATGTGATTGCTGATATTATTGCTGAACTTGAAAAAGATGAACAAATAAATCAAAGAAGTAAAGAAGCTCTTATTGGTTGGCTTTACAATTTAGAAAGCACAAAGCTCTTTGGAGCTGCTGAAAATCCTCCACTTCAAGAGATAATTCAACCAGGAAAGGTCACTATATTCGATTTGAGTGATTTCACTAGCATTAAATTAAAGCAAATGATTGTTTGTTACATTCTCTATAGAATCTTTGATATGAGAAAGAAAAATGAAATACCTCCAACAACAGTTATACTCGAAGAAGCTCACCAATTTACTCCTGAAGCTAGACAAGAATTAGCAATATCAAAATCAATTGTTGAAACTATAGCAAGAGAAGGGAGAAAATTCTTTACATCTTTAGTATTAGTTAGTCAAAGACCTGTGAAGCTTTCTACTACTGCATTAAGTCAATGTAATACACATATTATCATGAAATTGCTCAATCCTTATGATCTAGATTTTGTTGGACGCTCTTCAGAAGGGATAGATCGGTCTACATTAAATTCTATTACATCTCTTGGTGTGGGTGAAGCAATTATTGTTGGAAATGCAGTTAATCACCCCATTTTTATCAAAGTAAGGACAAGAAAAATCAAGACTTTAGAAACAAAATCTCTTGAAGAATCAGCAAAAAGCTATGAAAAAAGGTAACAGAATTGAGATTATTCATCATAACCTTTTTAAATTACTTTCCTTCAGTCCGTTTGTAATAAAGTATATTTGGTGTATAAAATGAGTAGCATTCCCATCAACTCGCTAAGAAAAGTAATCGGTCAATATATAATCATAAGATTAAAAGATAATGTAAAATACAAAGGAAAACTTGAAAGCTTTGATCAATATATGAATTGTCACTTGAGTGACGCTATAGAAATTATAGCAGATGAAGAAGTTTCAAGATATGGGAATATTTTCGTTAGAGGAAATAATATTCTTTTAGTGCAATTAGCAGTTGAAGAACTTTAAATTATCCTTCATTCTCCTCATCTTCATGAGTGGACAGATTTCGTTTCCTTTCTCTAGTCACCTTATCATCGTATTCTGCTAGTTCTCTCTTTCTTTCTCTTCGATATTCATCAATTAAACTATCTAGAAAAGTTTCTTTTTTTTCAGCAATTATAAGTTCTGTCTCAGATTGAGCTTCTTCAATAAGTTTATTCATAGTTTCTTCTTTCATTACAGCAATTTCATCAATTCTTAGAATTTCCACAGATTCTGGATTTACTAGAGGTATCTGTGACTCGATTAATTTTTTCTTTGCATTATATGAAAATTGATCAATATTTCCAATTATTGCTTTAATTTTATAAGAAAGAAGTTTTTCTGCTGTTTGTCCTCCTCCTCCTGTTGTATCTAAAATAAGCACAACATCACCTGGGCCAAGAGAATAATTTTCAGCTGTTCGTTCTATTTCTTCTTGAGAAAACTTTCTTATTACTTTGAGTGGAAACCATCCTTTACCTCCTCTCAGCCAAGCTACTCTCTTCAAATCTTCGATTAAACTAGCTGAGCGTTCGATATCTGTCTCTAATTGTGTAATTCTTTCTTGGAAATGAGAAATCTGGTTATTTTTGATTATATAAGCTTTCTCCCTTTGAATTTGCTCAGAATATTCAGTTCTCCCCTCATCTATACGAAATTGCATGTTTTCAATTTTTTCTTCTAAATTCTTGAGCTCGGAATATAATTCTGTGTTTTTATTTCTCTCCCACTCAAGTTCTTCCCTCAGAATTTCTATTTTTTTACTTAATTCATCAATATCAGGAGAGATTACAGAATCCATTTTAGTTTTTGCTTCTTCCTTAATAACAGGTTGTTCTTCTTCTATAGATTGGTTGATAATAGTTAATGATTCAGTGATTGATTTACCTTTAACCATATGATCTTTTATCTCATCACGATAAGCTTTATCATATTCATCTCGATATTTTTGCTCAATATTATCAAATTCACCTTTAAATTTCATATATCCCTTGTAAGCAGAAGCTAGAGCATCACGTTGATGAGCATTATGAATTACAATTCCTTGCTGCATAGCTAGTTTTCTAGCTATTTCATTTTTTTCAGCAACAGTCATCACGCTTCTTGGAGTATATAATCTTGCACTAAGAGTTGAAGCTATTTTTTCTACATAAGCAGGATAGGGATAGACATCTACACACACTAAAGATGGTTTTCCGTATCTGGTGATTTCACGTATAACTTGACCTCTGCTAGCTTCTCTTATGCTTTTGACTTTCAGAATTCTACCATTCAAATTCATTATGGATACTCCAACAGTAAGACCAGGATCAATACCTACTATGAGTCTTCTTAGAGACGATTTTTGTTTGACTTGTTGAGATAAGGGAATAAATTCGACTCTCTCTTTATTTACCGGAAAAATATTTACTTGACACAATTCACCTCTACGTCTCTTAATTAATTTAGTAATCTCAGCAATTGAAGTATAGACACTAAAAACGACTTTTTGAGCCCCAAATTTGCTACGAGAAGTTTTTTTATCAAAATCAAAATGCTGTTCAATTAAAATACGTTCAATTTTTTTTGCTTCTTGATTAACCACTGTATCCATAGACCTACCATAACGTTTTTGAGACCAACCACCTGGTCCCTTTGACTTTGCTCTAGAAACAATAATCTTAGTTTCATCCTCAAAAGGTTGTATAATATAGCCTAGTTTTCTACAAGAAAGGATAGCACAAGCTTCAGCAGCTGCAAGAGGAGAGAGTTTACCAGAGACATCCAAGCCATTTTGTTTCATAAGTCTAGGAAGTGAAATAAATCCATGGATTGGAGATCCTGTTACCTGAACTAATTTTGTAGTAGGGAGTAATTGGAGACATAATTTAGGTATTTGAGAAGGATTTTTTACAAGTTCATAGATATTGTCACTTGCTAAATAAGTCGCTTGGGAACTTTTAATAATTTCAAGTAATTTTTGAAAGTTCACTTTATCGTATTTCTGTATAATTTTCTTATTTGTACCATCATATACACATACAGCATAATGACCTCCTTTAGCAGGAGTTGTTTGTGGAAGTATATCTACACCAACAGAGATTACATCTGTATCTGAAATTTGTTTCACCTTCAATTTTTATTCATTATATACTCGAAAACTGTTTCGTAATTATCTGTACTCACTCCCCATTTTTTACCAAAATAATCAAGAAAATGAGTAAAGTCTCGTCTTAAATATATTTCAGCTTCAGGATGATTTATCTCAACAGCTTGAGGAAAGTCAATAATTGTAACCTCCTCTGTGTTTTCGTTAAATATGATATTATATTCAGTTAGATCAGCATGAACTATTCCGTATTCTTGGTAAAGAGTTTTTGCAAATTCTATAATTTTTTCTAAAACTTTTATTGGTTTTTTAATCTCATGAACATTTATTAGTTCTATCCCTTCTACTACACTTAAAACTAAGATGTGTCTATTATAACCTTTAACTTCTGGAATAGGTAGGTTTTGATCCTGAAGTTTAGTTAAAATGTCATATTCTCTTTTAGCTGAAATTGCTGAGATTGAAAAGATAGAATAATGGAATTTACCTTCAAGAAAATCTCTTTTTCTTTTTATATTCTGAAAGCTTGCTCTACCTGTTCTATTAATTTTGAGCATTATCTCATTGTTATCAAAATCAATAGCATAATAAATATCACTTTCTTTTCCAACACCTCTTGAATTTCCAACACCATACACAATTCTCTTATTATATAATGTATTTAATGCTAAAGCGTCAAAACCAGAGAGTGTTAGAGTATAACCGATAAAACCACCAGACCATCTTCGTATAAGTTTTAACTTGTTAAGTTTTGATAGAATGAGGTCAACATCCTTATCGCGATATTTTGAATAGGAAACAATCTTGTCTATAGGCGCATATTCACCTTTACGTAGGAGAGTTTCTATCATATTCAGAACCCTAAAGTCCATATTAGATAAATCTTTAAGAACTCTGGCTCCACGTAAGGTTATAGGCATCAATATGGTGTAAGAGTAGCACTTAAAATTCTTTTCTTTTAATATGTTATTTAGATGAATAAAAAAATCGAAGCTACAAAACGTTACAATGAAACAGCTAAATTATATGATAAACGTTACGGAGATATTCAAATAAGAAAGTACCAAGAAGTGATACCTGAAATTACTATAAGTGATACAGATCTAATTATAGATGTAGGAGGAGGGACAGGTCTTTTATCAGATTACCTGCAGAATAATTCAAAAAACATTTTCATCTGTGATTTATCTTTTGAAATGCTTAAAGAAGGGAAAAGAAAAAACAAGGAAGGACATTTTATATGTGCAGATAGTGAAGCACTTCCATTTAGAAATGATTGTTGTGAACTAGTTTGTTATTTCTCGGTTTTTCAGAATTTAGAATCACCGGATCTATCCTTATCTGAAGGATATAGATCACTAAAACCAAAAGGAAGAATTATAGTAACTGTGCTCTCAAAACTATTCACACAAGAAATTCTGGAAGAAATGTTAAACAAGAATGAATTTGTTATCGAGAAAAGTTGTAAACTAGCAGTAGAAGATTTTGCTTTTATAGGGAAAAAGAAGTAAAACTAAACAATATTTAGTATTATTTTTTTCACTTTCGTCTTGCAAACTTTTCTTACCCCATGTGCACCAGGTTCATATCTTGAATCTAGCACACCAGCTCTTTCCAGATATTTGATTTGAGCAGAAGTATTTGCTTCTGTTTGTTTCATTCTTTTTGCTATGCTAGAAATGTCCATCTCTTTATCCATTAAAAGCTTCACAATATTATACCTTGTTTCAGATGATAATGCTTTTGCAAGATTTATTATCTGTTTTTGTTCGCTTAATTCTAATATTTCAGTCATCTATGTACCACCCCATAAATTCAACTTATATTAGAATAATGATTATTTAAATATAATGCTTGGTAAACAAAAAAGCGAGTAAAAGATTTATAAAGCATTAATGTATTAAGAGTCTCTCTTTAATTTATTTTATTATCACTTAATAAGTCAAGTATTTTCTTTAGTATCTGTGTGATATTCTTCCACACTAATAGTTAAATCTAAATAGGGTTTTGAGTGAATCATCTAAAACTAGGCGAAATAGGCTGGAATCCTCATGAGCTCTATCATTGATACCATTGATGAAAAAATCACTAAACTTGAAGATGAGATTAGAAATACACAGAAAAACAAAGCTACCGAGAAACATATCGGGATTCTAAAATCTAAAATTGCTAAGTTAAGAAGGCAGAAATTAGAACAACAAGCTTTATCAAAATCTGGAACAAGTTATGGTTTCGATATTAAAAAAGCAGGTGATGGTTCTGCGGTTTTAATAGGATTTCCATCGACTGGGAAATCAACAATACTTACCAAGATTACTAGTAAAAAATCGAAAATAGGTGATTATGCATTCACTACCACTTCTGCAATACCAGGGATATTGGAACACAGAGGTGCGCAAATTCAGATAATTGATTTACCAGGAATAATAGTAGACGCTAGTAAAGGCAAGGGAAGAGGTAAGGAAATACTTGCTGTAGCTAGAAGTGCTGAACTTATTATTATTCTACTTGAAAGAGATAAGCCACTAGATTATTATGATAAAATTATAGAAGAATTACATAAAGTTGCTATTCGACCTGGTCAGATGAGACCTGATATTAAAATAACTAAAAAAGAAAGAGGAGGAATAGCACTTTCAACTCTCTCCAAGTTAACACACATGACAGAATCAACTTTCGTTAGTATTCTAAGAGAATATAAAGTAATGAATGCAGCTGTCACAGTAAGAGGTGATCCGACAATTGATGAATTGATTGATGTTCTCGAAGGTAATAGAGTTTATCCTAAATTACTTACAATAGTAAACAAAATAGATTTAATGTCTAAAAAAGAATTAGAAAAATTGAAGAGAAAACTTCCTGATGCAGTTTTTATCAGTGCTCTTGAAGGAACAAATTTGGACATACTAAAAGACAGGATTATTGATGAGTTAGAATTGATACAAGTTTATTTGAAGAAACAAAGATCAAAAACAGATTATGATGATCCTTTGATTGTTAAACAAAATTCAAGTATTTTAGATATATGTAATAAAATACACAGAAAATTCAAAGAACAATTTCGTTATGCAGTAGTGAATGGTCCTAGTTCAAAACACCCATATCAACGTGTTGGACTAGACCATGTAGTTCAAGAGGGAGATGTTATTACAATCATAATAAAACACAAGCAATTTTAGAAATACATATGATCATCTTTTATATGCAACTTTTCCTCCGACAATTGTATATTGTATCTCCACATCATGGAAATCAGCCAATTCTATATTATCTAAATTATGACTGAGTACTACTAAATCTGCAAGTTTTCCCTTTTCAATTGAGCCTTTAATTTTATCTTCTCTTGAAACAATTGCAGGATAAAGAGTAAAACAGCGTATAGCTTCATCTAATGTTAATCTTAACTGTTCGTTTGGATGAAAAATAGCTCCTTTTAAGCCATAAAGAGGTCCTAAAGGCATTCCATCACTACCAAAAACAAGTAGTAAGTTGTGATCTAATACCCATCGAAATGGATTATTAATAAGAGTTCTTTCCTTTCCAATTCTCTGTTCATACATCCCATTAACACCTACCATCCCCCACCTCCAAACAAAATTAGGTTGCATGGAATATACTATACCATAATCTTTAGATCTTTCAATGTCTTCTAGTTGTAAAAGCTCAGCATGTTCAATGCGATGCATAGCTCGATAACATTCCTCAGGATCTATGTTCTTCATTATCGCAGTTATTAAGTTAGCAATTGCTTTATCACCTATAGCATGAGCTGCTATCTGAAGGTTGGCGTCATGAACTTTTCTTACCATGTCATCTAGACGCTTTTCATCGTAAAGTGCAAATCCCTTTTCTCCTTTCTTATCAGAATAATCTTCATATAAATAAGCTGTTCGAGAGCTTATAGCTCCATCAGTCATCAATTTTACAGCACCTAAATGAAACCATTTATCTCCAAAAAATCTATCTAATCCAATTTTAATAGCTTCATCTAGCATATCTTCGTAAATAATTCCATATATTCTAATTCTAAGTTCATTATTTTCTGCTAAATACTTGTATGGGAGAAGATTTTCGAAAGTTATATTATCATGAACAGAAGTTATCCCTAGACTTAAACATTCATCCATACCATAATTTAAACCCGTGATGAAATCATCAAAATTAGGTCGTATTTCTTTTTTATCTGATAAATCTATATCTCGTAAAGTACCTGTTGGTTTTCCTTCTTCGTTTAAATCTACACCTTTTTGAGAGGGATCAAGATTCAAACGTTCAAAAGCTAAGGAGTTTACAGTTTCAAAATGACCTGATACATGTCTAAGAATCACAGGATTCTCTGGGCTAATTGGATCTAAATCCTCTGCGTTAATATACCGTTGTTCTGGCCACTTACTTTGATCCCATGAACGTCCTATTATCCATTCACCGGGTTTCTTAGAATTCAAGGATATTTTAATTAAATCTAAAGCTTCTTGGAGACTTTTAGTTGAACCTAAGTCTAGATAGATTTTATTCATACCATTCCATGCTATGTGAGTATGAGCATCTATAAAACCAGGAATCACAGTCTCTTTATTTAGCTGAATTGTTTTCGTTTCAGGACCTATTAGCAACTGAATTTTTTTGTTATCTCCTACTTGAATAATTGTGTCTTGATAAATGGCAATAGCTTCAGCTCTTGGCTCATTTTGATTCATTGTCCAGATATTTGCATTTAGAATTACAAGATCAGCAGAAATTTGTTTTGACATAAAAAATAGAATGATTCAAACAGTTTTAAATCCTACTGTTTAGTTTTGAAAATTAAAAAGAAAGGAATATATAGAATGCTATCTAGTTCTATTCTGAATGCTATGACCAAGGTAGCTTTAGTGTCTACTGAGAATAGACTAAAAGGAACAATTGATGTAATTGATTTACTTGGAATTAATCCTGTAAAAGGTAAAAAAGTTGTTTTAAAACCAAATTTCAATACAGCTGATCCGCCTCCAGCGTCTACCTCAACCGATGTGCTGAGATCTTTAATTACAAAATTAAAAGAGATGGGAACAAAATCAATTACTATTGCAGAGCGAAGTGGTCCTATAAATACTCATGAATGTTTCAAACAAAAAGGTATGTACGAACTTGCAAAAGAATTGAATTTTGATTTAGTAAATCTTTCAGAAGCTTCAGTTGAAGATTTCATACTCCTAACACCAGAAAATAGCTTTTGGGAAAGAGGTTTTCTTTTTCCAATTATCTTCTATCAAGCTCAAAGTATCGTTGAAACTTGTTGTTTAAAGACTCATCAATATGGGGGGCATTTTAGCATGTCTTTGAAAAATGCCATTGGACTAGTACCTAGAAAAAATCTCAATGGAAGTTCGTATATGCGTGAGCTACACAGTTCAAAAGATCAGAGAAAGATGATTGCTGATATTAATAGTGTCTATACTCCTGATTTAATAGTTTTAGACGGAGTCTCAGCCTTTGTTGATAAAGGTCCTGACAAAGGTATGCTAGTAAAACCAAATATTATGTTAGCTGGTACTGATAAAATTGCGATTGATGCGATTGGAGTTGCTATTCTCAGATTATACGATACTACTCCTGAAGTTTCTGAAGGGGATATTTTTGAACAAGAACAGATCGCACGTGCAGTAGAGTTAGGTTTAGGAATTTCATCAGCTAATGAAATAGAAATTATAACAAATTCTGAGGAAGCAGATAGGAAAACTGACAGAATTTATGAGAAACTACTTTGACTAAACATGCTTAAATATTACTAGTTACTGAATATCACTGCTTAAAAGCTAGATTCTACTATTGGTTGTGCAAAAATAATGGTTAGCATTGACACAGATCTTGGTCCTCAGACAGATATAAAAACAAATATCAAAGAAGTACTAAAAGCTCCAGAAACTAGAGAGGTTTTAGCATTTCTTATCTCACAATTCCTTGCTTTTGCGATCTATGCGTCGATTAGTCAACTCTTTCCATTATATCTCTTGGAAATTGAATCAACAAAAATCATTAATTATTCAAAGATATATTTTCTTCAAGGTTTAACATCTTTAACTATCGAGGATTATGGAAGATTAATTAGTATAGCAGTACTCGTAAAATGGGGTATTATTGCTACAGCTTACACTTTTGCAGGTTTAATTGGTAGAATTCCTAGTGGGTGGCTTATAGAAAAATTTGGTAGAAAAATCTCAATAATAGTATCTTTTAGTCTGATGTTAGTTTCAGTTGGATGTTTAATCATAACAGATAATACAGCTGTACTAGCTTTGCTTTTTGTCATTCTCAGACTAACAAATAACTCGTTTGGATTAGCGAGTAGATCACTTCTTTCAGATCTTAAGACTAGTTATAAGGGATTATACAATTCTCTTATATCAAGTGCAGGAAGGTTGGGAACACTTGTGGGTTCCCTTAGCTTAGGAGTGGTTCTTAATTTCCTTCCAGGCTATGTTATGATCCTATGTGGTGTGTTTTTAACTGTAATTGGTTTTGTTTCATTTCAACTAATATTTGTTAAAGGAAAAGCTGAAACAATACACTTTATTCGAAGAGTAGATATTAAAAAAGGAAAGAAGGAGAAACTTGATTTCAAGATTTTTAAATCTAAAACTTTTATTTTTTTCACATTAAGCTTTATTGTTTTTGGTTTAATTGCTGGAATTACAGATCCAATATTATCCTTATATGGAGCTGAGTTGGAGCTTTCGGAAAGTACTATAGGTATAGTACTAGGTTTATCACAATTAAGTTTTATATTGTTATCCCCGATCATTGGATGGATCATATCAAGTAAGCCAAAAATAATAGATGTATTACTATTCACTTCAGCTGTGATAATGATTTTCAACTATCTTTTAATCTATTTAATTCCAGATAGTACAGCGATTTATACGATTACACTTTTTGGTAAAAATCTAGCGCAAGCTTTATTCTTTCCTGTAGTTTTTACGATTTTAACTTATGAATTACCTAAAGCACATTTCTCTATTTTATATTCAATTTTAACTACTGGGTTCTTTGCAGGAGTTACAGGCACAGCATATCTTTCTACACATTTGTTTTCAATATCAAGGACATTACCTTGGTTATTTTCTGTGATTTCAGCAATAGTTCTAACAATAATCATTAGTTCATATTTTCTAATGAAAAAGAGAGACGATAAACAAAGAATTTAGCTTTAGATTGATTATTTTGAGGTGTTTAAATAGTTGAGTAAAGGATAATCTTTGTGTCAATTGAGATAGAAAACCTGTGTAAAGAGTATCAGAAAAAAGGAAAGAAAATTGTTGCCTTAGATAACATTTCATTAAATATAAGGGAAGGAGAATTTATAGGACTTTTGGGTCCCAATGGGGCAGGAAAGACCACTTTAACCAAGATTTTATCTACCCTTCTTCTTCCTACTTCAGGCGAAGCTTATATCAACGATGTTTCTGTTAAAGACGATAAAAATATTAGAAAACTTATAGGTGCTGTTTTTGGAGAAACTGGCGGAAGAAGTCTTTATTATCGTCTTTCAATTGAGGATAACTTGCTCTTTTATAGCACACTAAGTGGTTTAAGTAAAAATATAGCAAAAAAACGCATCTCTTCTTTGTTAAATTATTATGATCTTGAAGATAAAAGAAAAACTTTGGTGATGAAACTTTCTACTGGGATGAAAGCAAAGATTCTATTAATTAGAGCTCTAATTCCATTTCCTCAGGTTTTACTCTTAGATGAACCTACTCTTGGATTTGATGCTGAAAGTTCTGAGAAAACAAAAGATTTACTTAACGAATTTAACAGAGAGTTTGGTACTACTATTCTTTTAACCAGTCATAATTTTCCAGAAATTGATGAACTCACTTCGCGTTTAATATTAATAGATAGAGGACAAGTTGTTCAAGATTGTGAACCTATATTATTCAAAAAAACAGCTGTTCAAGAATATATTCATCTAATTTTCTCTTTACCTCCATTACCAACAAGTGGTTCTGGAATGTCTAAACTCCCCACTGAAGTTTTCAAGAAACTTGTAAAAGATTCAGCAGGTGCAGAGATTTTATCTTTGAAAGAGAAAGATAGTTTCAATTTCGTATACGAGGCTACAGTTCAACCTAAACAATTTTCTTTAAATGACACTATTTCAAGAATAACAGTACTAATCTTAAGAGCTAGTGGAGAAATCTTTAAGATAGCACCATATATGCCGAGTTTGAAGGAATCTTTTCTTGCTTTTCTTGAAATAAATAAACAGGAAAACTCTGTAAGTATAGAAAAAACAATCGATGAGATATTCACTTTTCCAATGCAAGAGGAGGATGTTTAATTATTTCTCATCAATTAATAGATGTTCTCTCATCTTTTAGTGTAACTACTCGAAAATCTTCTTTTTATACAAGAATAGGAGTGATTTTCAAAACGAGAATTAAAATGGCCATAAGTTATAAGAGCAGTTACTTGATGACCATTTTTCTAAATTTAGTTACAATAATTATGTATTTCTTCTTTAGTAAATTAAATCCTGACTTGACAATATTTGGAATCTCTTCAACTTATCTTGAATTCTGTTTCTTAGGATTGAGTTTACAGATGATAATTGGTACTTCACTATCAACCGTTTGTGGAAGTTTGTATAACGAGATAATAACAGGAACATGGTCGACATTACTTCTAAATTTTAATTTTCTAGAATATGCTATTGGAAACACAATAGCAGGTGTCCTCTTAGCATCAGTCTCAGTTGTAATTGCTTTATCATTAGCTTTCTTATTTATGGGGGCATTTTACATTATATCTTTTCAAGAGCTTCTGTTAATTTTCATTTTATTTATCTTAATTTTGTTATCACACATGGCAATATCAATGATTTTCAGCTCTTTTACGATTTACTACCAAAAAGATAGTGGTCTTGTTTCTTTACTTTACCAATTATCTAAAACATTTACAGGAGTAGTTTTTCCAATAGCTCTGCTCAAAGGTTTCCCTTTGTTTTTATCTAAAATTTTACCATTGACATATGGATTAGAAGCACTTCAGTCAATTGCACTAAGTGATTCAGTAGATTGGGTGTTAATACTTGGGAATAGTATAATATTAATTGTAATAACTGCAATTTTAGGGATTGCTTCCTATTTTCTTGTTAATTGGAGCATTCGACATTCAAAGAAATATAATAAAGTGGATTGGTACTAATGTCAGTTGAGAAAACAGCTAAAGTAATAAATCAATTTAGTAGTTCAGAAAAAACAATTAGTTTTATAGTGGGATTTAGAGCCACTTTCAGCAGAAATCTTAAGATTATTTGGCAGTATAAATTTTCTCTTTTAATTGGTTTTGTAAACACATTCACTGTAGCTTGTTTATTTTATTATATAGCTAACTTAGTTCCAAACCAATTAATTAGTCAAGATGGTTATTCTGTTAATAGTGTACCATTTATCTTTGCAGGTAGCATGTTGGTAGACATATCGACAAGGATTTTGATGAAAGCGATGAATAGTTTTACAAGCGAGATAAGACAAGGAACTTTTGAAACCCTAGCAACACAACCATTTGGTTTAAAAAAATATTTTTTTTCAGAAATAACTTTTGAAGTTTTATATGGTTTATTTTTCTCTTTAATTTATTATATCCCGGTTCTGTTAATTTTCCCAATATTTAGAGGGATAAAAGTAGATGTTGTTTCTGTAATATCATTTTTGTTACTTCTTGTTTTTGTTTTCCTATTTTTCTTCTCCCTATCTCTATTGGCAGCCAATATTACTATATTGGTAAAAAGGGGGAGAGAGATTTCCATGGTAATTATTGGTGTCCTACACTTATTGAGTGGAACTCTCTTCCCTCTCTCCCTCTTTCCGAATTGGTTAAGAATAATAGCCTATTTTTCACCTATGACTCTAGCTGTCCAAGCTTTCAGATTGTGTCTTTTTGGTAATGGAACAATTGGAGATTTTTCAGTTTGGATGTCAATTTTAATTTTAGCAGTTACATCTTTAGTAATACTTCTTCTTTTCAATTTAACTTACAAGAAAATCTACAAAAGAATCAGATCAAAGGGGACAATTCATGAATATTGAGTATTATAGGTTTTGTTGTTTATTGAAACAAATTAAGGAATCTATTTGTGGTTTCTTTAATATCTTCAGCTTGAGTAATGGCTCTACCTACGACTATTATATCAGCACCATTATTGAGAGCTCTTTTGCTAGTTTCAAGATTTAAACCTCCTGCAACTGCAATTAACGTTTTATCATATCTTTCTTTTATATTTTGAATAATATTCCAAGGATGATCCATCCTTTTTTCCTGATCAATACCTCTATGAAATAAGATAATTTCTGGCATTCTTTTAAGAGAATCCAACAAAACGATTGGATTTTCTACATTCATACAGTCAAGAATTATATCTACATTTCGTATTTTGCTTTCATCTAAGGATGATTCAATAGTTTCTAAAGATGCCAGTCCACTTACAACTATAGCATTAGCTGAAGATTCAGCACCAATTTGAACTTCTAACCAGCCTACATCAAGAGTTTTCATATCTGCAATTATATAAGAATCTGGATGATTTTCTCGAATTTTATTTATTATGGAAACACCAAATTTCTTTATTAAAGGTGTTCCAGCTTCAATGATAATTTTCTTATCTAAGGGGATTTGACTCAATATTTTTTCTAAATCAGATAATAACACGATATCTAATGCTATCTGTAAAAGAGGAGGACTGAGTTTAGTCATAAATCAAACACTCAATAATTTTGTTTTCAAACCTTCTTGAATTAATCTAGGTTGGGCTATATCTTTAACATAATTTAAGATATATTCTTGGTTTCTTTTATCTCCATGAATAAGTATTATATCTTGAGCTTTTGTTTCTTTCATTAAATACTTTAATCCATCAGCAGAACTGTGTCCAGAATAGGGAAATTTCATGACTTTAGATTTTAAAACGATATTTTTCTTTCTACCTCTACCATTATCTAAAGTTATATGTCTTTCACCATCATAAATATCTCTACCAAGAGTACCATCAACCTGGTATCCAGTAAAAGCGACAACATTTTCCTCATTGTCACCACACAGTTCTAGATAGGTATGCACAGGACCACCTTCTAGCATTCCAGAAGTTGTAACTATAATAGATCCTTCATTACTACGAGCAACATATTTTCTAGCAGAATTAGGTCTATCTGAGAGAGAGCTCACTGGAATAAAGTTACTCCTGTCAAAAGGAGATTGTAAACCTGCTTCCTTGAGTTGAGATAAGAATCGTTGTGAAACCCATTTATCTGAGAGATAATTTTCTGTAATCATATTCATAACATTAATCATACCATCTATGTAAATTGGAACATCAGCTAAATCATCGTCAAGAGCTAGTGTAATAAGAGTTTCTTGTGATCTACCTACTGCAAAAGAAGGTAAAATCATTTTATGTTTCTCAGATGTTAATTGTTTTGCTATAAGACGAAAACCCACATTAATTTTTGATCTTTCAGGAACATATCTATCTCCATTTGTTGATTCTGTTATGAGAACATCTATCTCTTCCTTTGGAATCTCATATCCATCAAACATAGGTGTTATTCTATCGTTTATATCAGCAGTATAGAGAATTTGCCTACCTTCCCAATCAATTAAGATTTGTGCAGCACCTAGAACATGACCAGCATTAAGGAAAGTTGCAGAAATTCCATCTGCTAGTTTGAAAGGTTTGTTATAATTTAATGTTTGAATTTTGTGATACACTCTATCTAAATCTGATTCTCCCCAATGTCGTCTACCTTCTATTTTTAAATGATCTAGCCACAATCTGTAAGCTATTTCCTTTGTAGGATGAGTCATGAAATAATTCCCTCTGTAACCATTTCTAGAAAGAGAAGGCATATATCCAGAATGGTCGATATGCGCATGACTAAGAAGTACTGCATCTAAAGAAGATGCAACAAAATCAACAGCTTTTGGAGCAATAGAAAATTGTTTTGGGACAAGTTGTAAACCACAGTCTAACAGAATTTTATGTTCTTTATCGCTTAGTAGAAAAGCGCTTCTTCCCACATAGTTGGTTGCACCATAGGCTGTGATGTCTATATCGTTCATTTTCTCAGTATTCCTGTTGCATATAGAAGCAAAAATAATGTAATAAAAAGATTACTTCATTCTATCTTCGCAAGAAAGGGATTAAATAACAAGTAAATATATATTGTCATTGTAGAACTTATTGAACAGATTCCTTAAAATCTTCATCTGTTGGTAATTTAAATTTACAATAGTTTTAATAGTTTATTAACCAATGGTATTTAGAATATATAGTGAGAGCAATGGCACCTGATAAAGAAAACAACAAGAAAAAAAAGCCAGATTTTCGTTCAGATCTTGCTGACGCTTACAAGGATTTTGACCAAGAATTGGAAAAAAGCCAAGAAAAAGACAAACATAAGAGACAAGAAGTAATAGATGAAGGATTGCAACAAGTAGAAAAGAAATCAACAAAAGAATTAGTATCATCTAAATTACTTGTTAATAGAATTTTAGAAATAAGAAAGAAAGCTGGACTAGCTCAAACAATTGGAACAGCAGGTAAGGTTAAAGCTCCCATCATTTTCGGGAAAGATGAATTCAAACAAAAACTTGTGCAAGAAATCTTAGTTATAGGAACAGAAGAGCTAGAACCTATAGGTTCCGCTATTACTATTATCAATTTAATAGATTATTTCAGAGAAACTCGACCTAATTGGAAAATAAAGACTGGAGATATAATTGAGGTAATTAAGCAACTAGAGAAGAAAAAAGTGATTCCTCCAAGAGTAGATATTGGAGAAGATGAAGTATTAATCAGATTCAAACCTATAGAATTATCAAATGATTTACAAGAAATTTTACGACTTGCTACAGGATTGCCATCTCTTTCTGTTGAAAAAGTTGCTTCACATCTGGGATGGCCATTAGAGAGAGCACAAAGTACTTTAACTCTGATGATGAAGATGGATTTAGCAGTTCTAGATGAAAGTTCTGGTGAATATTACTTCCCAGGAATTTGAGTCTATAAGAAGTAAGTCAAGAGGTAAAAATTGTCAAAGCCAAAGACTAGAGGAAGTTTTATTTAATTTTCTTGCATTTTGCGAAGAATTTATAAGCATTGATGGTACGATTCACTTGGTGAAATCTCACACTTGTTTTGCGAGATTTCACCCTCCCTCCCTCATTTTTCTTATCTTATAGAATTTTACAGCTTTCTATACCAATATTTCTTTCCAGTTTTCTTTTTCTTTTCATCCATTTCAGCTAATACCTTCACAGCATAATTTGCAGCTAAAATTGCTTCTTTTTCTCCTTTCACTCCAAATTCATTTGTTACTCTATTTGCATAAACAGCACATATTGCACCTGTTCTTGCTCCAAAAATCTGTCCTAATGTAAAAATATGTGATGCTTCCATTTCCATATTCACCACACCCATTTTTTGTAAATCAGGAACTATGAGATCTGTTTTTGATATTTTGTAATCGTTATAACCTGGTCTACCTTGTCCTACATAGAAACTTGATGAGGAAGCAGCTATTCCAACATGATACGTATAGTCCAACTCTTCACATGCTTCAATCAGAGCTAGGACTATCTCATGATTAGCAACAGCTGGAAAACTTTCAGGAACGTAATGAATACTTGATCCTTCTAATTTTACAGCAGCTATATTGATGACTAAATCTCCTATTTCCATACCTGCTTGCAAAGCTCCACATGAACCTACTCTAATGAATGTATTACATCCGATGTTAAGTAATTCAGTAATAGCTATTTCACAAGCTGGAGTGCCTATTCCAGTTGAAGTTACACTCACAGGAACATCGTAAACTTTCCCAGTATAGGAATAATATTGACGATGAGCTGCAACTTCTTTGTACTCTTGCCAACTTTCAGCTATCCTCTTTGCTCTTTCTGGATCTCCAGGAAGCATAACAGGTCCAAGTAAATCTCCAGGTTTACATTCTATATGATACTGCATTCCTTCCTCAAAGACTGGTTTATCAGCTTCTATTTTCTTTTTATTTCCTTCCATACATCTTTAATAAAAGGAGAGAATAAAAGTTTTTCACCTTTTTTTCTTCTCTTACTTCGATTTCTTAGAATATAAGAATAATATAGTCAATAGTGCTAAACTAATTATAGAGCCGCTTATATTACAGTTAAGAATTGATGAAATTGCTCCCCAGTTCAAAGGAAGTTCCTCATATGAGTAATATTCCCCAGATTTGTTTACTTGTAAATAAGTATGCAAATATTTTGCATTAATATCAGAATCGAATTCAATCCAGAAAGTGTAATTTCCGGAGGGTAAACAAGTGAAATTTTCAGGTAAAATTATTATGTTGAGTGAATAATTAACTTTAAGCAATCCTGATGGAATTATATAGCTATTTGAAGCTGGACTCTCTATTTCAGAGATCAAACCAAGATAGGTTTCATTTTCATATTGAGCTTCAAAACCTGTATTAAATAAACCAAAATTTCCTGTATTAACAGTTACATTTGATACTGAAGGATTCCATATTTCTAGTTGAATTAAAAAGTGAAATTCTGTTGCATCAAAATCATTTCCCTCATAGCGGATACCACAATAGAAATAAGAATAATTCTCATTTATTGAACTTATCCGAGTATAGAGCACTGTTTGTGCAGAAACTGAAGAAACACAAAACAGGGAAATAATGAGTACAATAAAAGATATTGTAATTATATTTTGTTTTCTCATCATATGAGATTATCTTATCTTTTTATAAGTTCTTTGAATCTTATTTATCTTCGTTTAAAATTTCTTTAGCCCTATCTACAGAAATATTTTTTTCTGCGACCATAATTTCAGCAATATTATCGATTTGCTCACCTGTCGCTCCTGCAGTAATAGCTATATTTCGTGCGTGTAGAGACATGTGTCCTGCTTGAATCCCTTCTGAGACTAGTGCTCTTAATGCTGCCAGATTCTGAGCTAGACCAACTGCACCTAAAATCCCAGCAAATTCACTCACTTCAGAAATCGACATTATCTTGAAAGCTAGCTGATAAATTGGATTTACATTAATTGCTCCACCTAATATTCCAACAAATGTCGGGAGTTCAATAACTCCCTTTAAATCTCCTTCAGGTGTTTTTTCATAATGAGTTAAGGAGATATATCTTCCATTTCTTGCTGCAAACGCATGAGCTCCAGCTTCAATTGCTCTCGTATCATTTCCTGTTGCCAGGCAAACTGCTATCACACCATTCATAACTCCCTTATTATGAGTGGTGCATCTGAAAATATCACTATTTGCGAAATCACAAGCAAGTAGAATTTTATCTACAACTTCTTCTCCACCCAAGAGTTCCTTATCGAAAACAGCTGAAACCTTTACTGTTCTTTTTACAGCATAATTGGAAATAATTTTAAGTAATACTTGTCCTCCTGTGAGCTCTTCTATTTTTGGAGAAATTATCTCAAGCATTGTATTAACTGTATTAGCTCCTTGGACATCTTTAACATTGACTATCAAATGAACAACTAGATAATCTGCTAATTGTCCTTCTACTTCTCTTACTTCTACATCAGTAGCACCTCCACCAAGTCCAACAAGAACTTTGTTTGTGGAATTTGCTAATTCTTTTAATTCATCTTTAACATCTAGAATTTTCTCTGTAGCTTCTTTAGGATTAGAAACATTCAAAACTTGTATTTGTCCTATAGCAAAAGATCCAGAATAATGCGCTGTGAACCCACCTTTTTCTCTAGCTATTTTTGCCAAATAGCTAGCAGCTGCAACTACAGAAGATTCTTCTACTGCCATCGGAACAAGATAATCCCTGTTATTGACAGTAAAATTAGTTGCAATACCTAGTGGGAGATTTACTCTACCTACTACATTTTCTATCATGTAACCTAAAATTTCATCAGAGATATTAGCACCTTCTAATGTTTTCAAATCTTGAGGTGATAAATCTAATAATGAAACAAGTTTAGCTTTTCTTTCTTCTATAGAGAGATTATAAAAATTCTCAATTCTAGAGCTTAAAGGCATGAATATAAAATAGAGGAGGGGATTAAAAAAGATTCTTTCAAAAGAGCTATAGTTCTTCAAGAACTTGTATTTTTTGATCTTTAAATTGTCTCATAATACGAGTAACATAACCAGCAATCAGATTTCTCATCTTTTTGGACATGGTTGAACAAACTTCTTCTACAACATGTTTGTTATTTTCGAACTCTGTATTTAATTGATCATGGAAATCTCGTACAATTTGCTTAGATAATCTCTTAACTTGACTTGTTCGTATATTACCCATTTTATCTCTATTTGGTGCTTTAAACAATGCATTTTAAATCTTGCTATCAAAGGCAAAATAGAATTAGAAGTAAAATTGTTCTGTGGGGTAAACCTCTATACCATTCGAAGTTATTGCAAAAGGTCTTTCTGACATTTCATGCTTTAATCCTCGCATTTTTCTGATATTTAGACTTCGAATAGCTACATTATTTTTGTACTCATAATTTAGAACAATCACTCCTTGGCTCATAAACTCCTCTACACCAAATCTACTCACTATTCCCCCTCTCATCTCACTTGTTAGGATAGTAGTACATTCTAAAGAAGACATTACAGCGCTAAGTTTGAGAATTTGTCTTCTAATCTGTTGCTCAGATGCCATGGAGAGTGCTAAGGCTGTAATACTATCAATTACAACTCTTTCAGCTGATGTTTTATCTATGATTTCAACCAGTTGAGTAATAAGCTCATCAACATCTACAGCTGTTTGATATTGTTCATTTGAACTAACACCAGCTCTTGGACTAAAACCATCAATGATGACCAGAAGATTGTCTTTTTCGATATCATTGAGATTCCATCCAAAGTTTAAGGTTTCTTCTCTTACATGTGTAGGATGTTCGTCAAAAGAAACGAATATACCACTTTCTCCGCCAGAAACTATTCCATGATAAAGAAATTGCATCCCAAAAGTAGATTTTCCTGCTCCTGCAGGTCCAGAAACGAGAATTGTTCTACCTTTAGGTAATCCTCCGCCTAGGATTCCATCAAGTCCAATAATGCCAGTTTCTATTAATTCCATAAGTTCATGAGAACATTAATTATAAAAAGAGTTTCGGAAGTGATAGTGACAAAATCACTATTCAACTTTTCTTAACTCCCAACCACCTGGTGATCTAAACATTAGTGTATGTTCGGAGAGACTATCCATATTCAAGATCAGCTCCACATCGTGTTCTTTACGAAAGTATGAGGAAGCAAGTGTAATCTTGAATCTTCCGTTAATCAAATGTATGATATTTCCAAGATTTGAATTATCTGTAAATTCATTATTCTCGTCAACAATAGCTATACGAGCCATAATACCCCAATTCATAACTCTAATTATAGGAGTTAACTTATTTTTTGTTCTCATTTGTCCAACACCAACACAATATAATGCAGATTTGAAATCTATTGGAAGTGCTGAAAGATCAACAAAATCTGGAGTTATATATTCTTCCAAATCTTTCGGACGAGAAGTCACTTGTAATTCAACCTTGTAGCTTGATTTTATTTCAGGGAATTTATCTACAAATACTTCATATAAGGAATTAATTTTGTTCTTTATTTGAGAATAACCAGAGAAATACAACCAGCTTAGATATTCTAGACTTGCAATACAGAGACCTCTATTTTTCGAATTTAAAGAGAGGTAGAAGGTTTGTTCAAACATCAATGATGCTTTTCTAAGCTCGTTTAATTGCATAAACTTGAATCCCAATTGATTGATAAATTCTATATTGTCTAAATCTAGGTCTTTGGCTTTTTCAACAGCTGCATTCCCTCCGATAACAACAGTAAGTAAAATTAAAGCTCTTATGACATTCACTACATCTGTTCTTTGATACTGATTGCACTCATCCTCAAAAGCAGGTGTAAAATATGAATTTAGTCTTTGTATCTGACCAGATAAGAGGAGTATAATCATGCGCAGAAAATGTACATCTAAACCATATTCTTTGGATGCATCACTGCTTTGAAAGAGTATCATCAGTAATTTATCCATATATACTCTTGCTAAGTCCACTTTTCTATTTTCAATTAAACAGATACAGGCTAAATATTGTAATCTTCCCAATAGTAAAAGAGCTTCATTATAAATCACATGATCTTCTATCTTATCAACAGCTAATTTCCATTCTACTAAATAGTCAGTAATCTCTCTTACTCTAGAAAGCAATTCTCTTTCTAGTAATTTATATTGACCTTGCCTGAAGTCTTCATCTAATCCATGAAAATCGCTTTGAATTTCAGTTAAAAGCTCCTTAAGTTGCAAGGATTCTATCGAAAAACCATCAACTTTCTCAAGATCAGTTCTACTTATTTGTGAGAGTTTTTCTTCATACTCAGATTGTATCACAGATACGGCAGAATCGATAATCTTTCGTATTCTTTTGACAGGATCATAACGATTAGTACTTTCAACCGAATACCTAATTTCAGCAGTAATTAACCTATTCTCTAGTTCCTTTAAGAATGATTCTTGAGAATGATCCTTGTTATCTGCTATGATTAATCTAAGGAAAGCACTGTTTGTTAATGTAGAAATACCAAGAAGTTCAGCTGTTTCGAGAAGTTTTAAATCACTACTCACAACAGTCGCATTTAATCTATCAGCAACATGAATTACAGATAAATCTGGCTTTTGTGGAAGATTAGCTGTAAGTTTGAGAATCTTAGTGATAAAATCCTGAAATTTGTGAGGATCTACTGCTTCTTCTTTTACATGAGGTAATATTTCTCTCAATAAAAAGAAACGCATCTCATTTTTAATTAATGAAGGTAAGAAAATCTCAACTTTTACATCTTTTATAGTTTTAGCAAATTTAGGGTATTTATTTGGTTGTGATTGAAAACCACTGATGTAGAAATTAGTATCTATAACATAGCGAGACATTAAAAGAAGATATGAAAAGGACTATTTTTATCTTTTTATGATGATTTATTTGTTTTTATATGGTTAAATAACTCTGTTAAACCATCATTTAAGGTTACAGAAGGTTTAAAACCTAAGATGCTTTTAGCTTTCTCTATAGAACAATAGCTATCTCTGATATCTCCAATTCGTTCTTCCACATGTATAGGTGTGATAGTTTTTCCACTAATCTTGATAATCATGTTTGCTAACTCTATAATTGAAGTTCCTTTACCTGAACCAATATTGAAAATACGTTGAGGATCTGTATCTTTTTCTAGAGCTAACTTAATAGCAATCGCAGCATCACTAGCATGAATAAAATCACGTGTTTGAAGTCCATCTCCCTCAATTTGTGGAGGTAAGTCCTGTAGAACTGCATTTATAAATTTATAAATTACACCTGCATAAGGATCATCTTCTTTTTGAAGGGGACTATACAAATTAAATGGTAGTATCACAATCGAGTTCAGATTAAATAGATCAGCATAAAGAAGAGCATATTTCTCAGCAACATATTTGCTTAATCCATAAGGTGAAATAGGATTACGTGGGTGCTCCTCAGTTATTGGTAAGAAATGTGGTTGTCCAATTGTTGCTGCTGAACTAAGGTAGATAAATTTCTTTACATTATTATTTTTTGCATACTCCAGCAAATTAAGGGTTCCCAAAATATTGGTTTGAGCATCTATTATAGGATCAATTACTGATTTATTGATACTTATTTGTGCAGCACAGTGGATAACGTAATCCACAGCTGGAATTGATTTCAGAAATTCTGAATCTTCTATACTTCCTTTATGAAAAATCACGTTTTCAGGGGGATTAAACTTACTACTTGTCTCATTATCTAAGATATGGATTTTATAGCTTCCTTTGAGAGATTGATAAAGAAAATAACCGATTTGACCTAGCCCACCAGTTATGAGAATAGCTTGATCTTTTATAGTCATATAAAGTATTAAGGGTAAAACTTTTTAAAAGCATAACGTTCTTTTGCTCATTAGACTTACTAATATTTTATGAGTAAAGAATAAAGGTGAAGAAATGTCGAAAAAGATTCGAGTTGCAATCGCTGGTTTAGGTAATTGCGCTTCAGCTCTAGTTCAAGGTCTAGAGTACTACAAAAATGCGGATGAAAACGATTTCATTCCTGGCATTATGCATGTTAAATTTGGAGATTACCACCTTTCTGATATAGAGCTTGCCACAGTATTTGAGGTAAATGCCATGAAAATTGGAAAAGACATATCAGAAGCAATCTGGCAAAAACCAAATGTATGTAAAAAATTCTCAGATGTTCCTCATAAAGGTATTGAGGTTCTCCCTGGTCCAATTAGTGATGGAGTAGCACCTCATATGAAGAAATCCTTTCATTGCTATGATGAATCATCAATAAAAGCTGTTAATGTAGCAGAGATTCTTAAGGAAAAAGATGTAGATGTTTTAATCAACTTTTTACCTGTTGGAAGTGAGAATGCTACTAAAATTTATGCTCAAGCTGCATTAGATTCAAATGTTGCATTAGCAAATGGAATCCCTGCTTTTATAGCTTCAAATGAAGAATGGGGAAGAAAATTCACTGAAAAAAATATTCCAGTAGCTGGTGATGATATTAAATCACAACTTGGAGCGACCATATTACACAGAATGCTTGTTTCTCTAGCTCATGATAGAGGTATAAAAATGGATGAAACTTTTCAGCTAAATATCGGTGGAAATACTGACTTTGAAAATATGAAAAAAGAGTACAGATTAACTACTAAAAGGATATCTAAAACTGAAGCTGTCACAAGTATGATCCCTTATGAAGTACCAACAAGAATTGGACCTTCAGATTATGTACCATTTCTTGAAGATGAAAAAATATGTTATTTATGGTTGAAAGGTAAGAATTTTGGAGAACAACCGTTATCTGTTCAATTAAAATTATCAGTTCAAGATTCTCCAAATAGCGCAGGAGTAATGATTGATGTAGTAAGATCTCTAAAAATCGCACAGGATAGAAATATTGGTGGACCTTTAATTGGTGTTTCCAGCTATTTCTTCAAACATCCTCCAAAACAGATAAATGATTCTCAAGCTAAAGAACTTGTTGAGAAATTTATTAGAGGAGAGATAACTAATTAGGTGATAAAATGAAAGAAGATATCATAAAAATTGCAATTGCTGGTGTAGGTAATTGCGCTTCAGGTTTAATTCAAGGAATTGATTACTTACAAACTTATGAAGAAAAACGAAAGAAACTACTTCATCCTAAAATTAGCAGCTATGAGGTGAAAAATATCGAAATCGTAGCAGCATTTGATGTTGATAAAGAAAAAGTAGGAAAAGATGTTTCTGAAGCTATTTTTGCACCAATAAATAGTACTCCAAAGTTTATAGATGTTGAGCAAAAAAATGTGACTGTGGTTAAAGGGCCTTTAAAAGATGGACTCACAGGACATCTTCAAGAAGTTATCAAAGTGGCAGAAAATCCTGAAGCTGATGTTACAAAGATTCTTCAAGAATCAGGAGCTGAAATTCTTATTTGTGCATTACCGACTGGAGCAGAAGAAGCTGTAAAAGCATATGCTCAAGCTGCTTTAGATACCGAAGTAGCTTTTATCAATTGTACTCCTACTTTGATAGCGAGTAATCCTGAATGGGCTAGAAAATTCAAAAAATCGAATATTTGTCTAATTGGGGATGACTTACAATCTCTAGCTGGTGGAACTGTTCTCCATAAAGGTTTTCTTGACGTTCTTAAAGAACAAGGAGTTAAAATCAAAGACACTTATCAGCTAGATGTTGCAGGTGGTCTTGAAACACTTAATACTTTAGATGATGAAAGAAAGCAATACAAAAGAGAGGTTAAAGAAAGAACCATACGAGAATCTTTTGGGAATGATATAAATTTAGCAAGCGGTACTTCTGATTACCTTGAATTTCTTGGGAATAGACGTATAGGCCATTTCTGGATTTTGGGTGAAGGATTTATGGACATGCCCATTAAAATCGATATTCGTTTAGAGACTCTAGATGGTCCTAATGCAGCAGGAACCTTAGTTGATGTAATTCGAGCGACCAAACTTGCCATTAACAGAGCTGGAAGTGGACCAATTAGTTCAATTTGTGCCTATGGATTTAAGGCACCACCAGTTACAACAGAAAGACATACTGCTCATCAATGGTTTAATGAATATTTAGAAGGAATTCGTTCTGACTGATGATCCTTCTTTTCTTTAAACATCAAGCATAGATGTGATAAACAATAATTTTTCTCTTGCAACACTCGGAGGAAATTCATCCAGAATAAGCTTTGCTTTTTCTAGGTAATCTGAAATTAATTCATTGGTTTTTAAAATTGCGCTAGAGTTTACTAATATCGTCCTAATCGTTTCAATAGAATATTCTTTTTTCTCTACATAATACTCATAAAGAATCTGGTTTTTATCTTTAGGTAAAGTCTCCATGGCTTCGAGAACTATATATGTTTGAATACGATTGGAAATGTCTGTTGTGACACCAGATTTCCCAAGATCATTTCCTTTGGATGTGAGAGAAAGATAATCATCCCTCAACTGAAATGCTCTACCAAAATAGGTACCAAATGATTTCATTTTTTCTCTATTTTCTCTTGTTGAATTACCTAAAATAAAACCGATAACTGAAGCTGCTTCAAACAAGACAGCTGTCTTGCGATCAATCAGTTGCAAAGCTTCTTTTTTTGTCATTAATTTTTCTCCTTCTCTGAATTTTTGTTCCAAGAATAAAGAAGTAGATAATGTTGAAATTGCATTAATAATCTCTTCTACAATTTCAATGGTTTCAGTCCTGGATGCTAAACTTAATGCTAAACTACTCATAGAATAAGTTAAGGATAAAGCTGAGAAAGTTGAAAATTTAAGATAAAAAGATTTCTCTTTTCTTCTGTAAATGTCTTTATCAAATATATCATCTATAATTAAAGAAGCATTATGTATAATTTCTAAGGCGCAAGCTGCAGCTAGACTAGAGTCATCTCTGATTTTGTTTGATATCATTTCAAAAGACAAAAGACAAATCAATGGACGTATTCGTTTTCCACTATTCTGTAAGATTTGATCGATCAAATCGTTAATTTCATCATCATATGGGCTATAATTACGTAAATTTGTTAAATAAGAGTTAATCTGTTCAACTTCAGTACTAAGATCAAAAACTTCTTTGCTCAATCAAATCAAGTAAAAACTAATTTATTCATAAAAAAAGTTATTGTCTAGTCCATTTTAAGAAAGTAAAAACAAAGAGATGAGAGAACAGAAATTTAGAATCTGTACAATCAAAATCATGAAAGAGATGATAATAACAAACATAATAATAGAACTAATTACTGTAGCAGGTTCAATTCTTGTTAATTGCATCTGATATCTTGTTTCAGGTGAGAAAATTGATTTTAATAACCTAAAGAAATAAATTATTGATAAGACCAAGATGGTAATTAGAAGGATTGAAACGAAATACACCCTTGGGCTAAATGTAGAATTAAAAGAATATTTTTTCGAAATAATATAAACTGAAATAGGTACTAGAAAGAGCAAGAGTATATTTATTAAATTCACAATAAACTGAATGATAGAATTATGACCAATACTACCCAAGATAGATATTTCCTCTGATTTGAAACCCTTTGAAATTGAAGAGAATAGTGAAAGAGAGAAAGAGAAAAGTATTATATAAATTAAAACACCAAAATTAACAGATTTAAGACTATCAAGAAGCATTTCTTGAGACAGTGTACTGGAAAATACATCAGATAGAATCAGCATGAACATTCCAATATAAAACAAACTTATGTAATGAATAAGTTTCTGCAAACTATTTTCAGTGATAGCACCAAAAACTCCCCAAAGAGCATATAATGCTCCTAATGAAGTAAAAAGCCAAAGTAAAATGTTATTTATTTCAGAGCTTGCTATTGTACTGGAATACTTAATCAAGAATATCAAACTTAAACCTCTTTGAAACAGAAGGAGGATTGATGTAGTAGAATTCAGGTTTTTATTAACTGCTTTAAAGTACCAATTATGGAACGGTGGAACACCTAATTGGATAAGTAAAGAAATAATAACAAAAATTATTCCTATATACTCCCATAATTGCCTGGTAGTATTTTGAATAGCGAGAATGAAACCATTTCCTGAAAATGAGAGGCACGCAATACCTACAAAAAGTAAGGAAATAGACATACTAGACATTGCTAGATAATTTGTAATAACATCTTGAGATCCACTTTCTTGTTTCTCATAAATTCCATGTATAAACATATTTGTGCTAATATAAATTAAAATGAAACCAAACAATATGTTAATCCAAGAATTTGAAGTAGTGATAAACCATGATGAACCTTCCAACATTAGAAGTGAGATAAAGAGAAGGTAGTTTTTATTTGAATCCAGGTTTATTTCAACTATAGTTATAAATGAAACAATAACAGTAGCTATACCTATGGTAATATATGCTCCAGCTGCGAACTGCGATATTTGAGTGTTGAAATATACTAAGGAACTTGCTTCGAAAGGATTATAGATGTACCAAAAAGAGATCATAGAAACAATGCTGCTAACAACTACCATATAACCGTATAGAATTCTCATTCTCGATTTCAAATAAGAAAATCTTTGAGTTATTCTTGTTGATAGTAATCCTGTAATGATTATAGTTATTATACCTATCAATAATATCTCAAGAGGGAAGAACATTTTAAGGAATAATACCGCATAGTGCATCAAATTACACCTCCTGAATATAAGACGAGGATAATAGCTAATAATATTGAGAGCGAGATAAGAACAATCTGAAACTGAGTTCTTAAACCAGCAATCTCGAGTTTTCTTATGAATTTTGAGATAAGTTGGAAAGCAGCTACTATTTTGGGTACAATGATTTTAGTAATGATTCTTTTTAACCATTTTAATGTAAGAATAAGGAATTTCCATGTTTTTTTAATAATAATTTCAATTAAGAATTTCTTAATGATAATTTGCTCAAACCATTTTGAGAAAGGAACAATTATCCTAATCCAAAGGAATCTAACTGGTAAGAAGACAAGATCAATTGAATAAACAGTTTCAAGTGATTGTTCAATTTTATTAGAGAATTCTATTATTTCTAACACTGCTTTGGAGAAATACCTGAGAATGACTAAATAGACTATTGAACCAATTACACAACCTGAGATAATTATTGAGAAAGGTATCCACCAAGCGTTAAAATTAGTAATTAATGGAAAAGTAAATGGATTGAATAAATTGAAAGAAGGATATAGAAGACTACTGAACACTATAAAGAGTAATAATGAACTTAAATACACTATTTCAGCTACTGAAAACTGAAATTCTAATGATTTCTTTATTTGATTCTTATAAATTTTAATAATGAGTATGAATATTCCAAACATAATTACAGTGAATAAAACAAACAAACCAACATTGAAAATTAATGTATTTTGAAAGATTGTTTGAACTAAAATCAGAAAGGTGCTATTTAACGGTGCTATTCCTAGGAATAGCAAAGAGAGCACAACAAGACTAAAGAAATGAATTATTGTAAAAGCTAAATTAAATCTCCTAGTTTCTTGAATTTCTGAATCTTTTTCTGTGTTCTTTATGAATAAATAAGGTATCAATCCATTTATCAAGATAGGGAACGTAATTAGTATCTGAAATCCTATAGCTATTTCTCTTAATCCTAAAACAGCCATAAAAATTCCAGACATTATCGTATTTATTAAAATCGAAATCTCTAGTTCTTTCTTTAGAAAAATAGAGAATACAACGCTCAATAGAGCTGTAATAATACCATACCAAAGGAAGAAATAAGAAATTTGCAAATGGAGTAGCAGAAAAAGTGGTGTAATAAAAAGTAATGAAAATGTTATCATAAAGTGTTTAGAAAGAAAAGTAAAAATCACATCTTTGTTGGACATGCTAATTTCCTTGAACCAAGTATGGAATGGGTAAAGAGAATTTTTTACAATTATACCTATTAAAAACAGACTCAAAATTAACTGTATGTCCTTACCTAAAATATCAGGTTGAGTTAAAAGTTTATTACTAATTATTTGAAAATCTAATGATTTAACTAATCTTGCAAGAATAATTAGAGAAGCAAGAAAGAATCCATTTCCGATGAAAAAGGAAGTTATCATTTTTCTTAATCCATCTGGTATCCTTTTTTCTGATTTGAGTATAAGATTTTTAATCAAAGTTATGAGAATCAAATCAGATAAAAGCACAAAACTCATGATTTGAAATAGATTAGATGAGAAAATAAGAAAATTCAAAGTTAAAGCATAGAGAATTAATCTTCCAGAGTGACTTTCTTTCCAATAAGGTTTTTTCCATGATAAATACAAATTGGATAGAGCTAGTATAAACATAGATGTTAAATAAATGATAATTTGAGAAGAAGAAATCTGAAATCCTAAATCAAAAGAATAGGTAAAGAAGGAAAATAAGGGGAGGACTTCTTTGATATTAATTATTGAACTAGAGTAATATCGAGTCATAAATAATGAAAAGTTAATCAGGGCTATCACAAATAAAACAAAGGAAGTTAAAGAGGAGAATATTTTTTTTCTATAGGTCTTTCTATTTTCTAGAAGTTCCATCATAATTCCAGTCAAACCAAAAACTAAAAACAATCCATTTTGAATAAGTAAACTGAGAACTATATCATTCATGCATTTCCCTCCCCTGGGGATCATCTCTCTGACCGTCCTTTAACTCATTTCTAAACGTGAATAGAAGAACAAGTGAGAGGATATATAAGCCTAAAATTATGAACAGAATAGTATCTGAGGTAATAACAGAGCTGGAGATAAGAATTATTCCAGAAAATACTAAAAAGAAATATCCAAACATTACAATCATTTTAGTTTTGGAAAAGAATAAGCATAGGAATCCTAGACTCAAACATACCAAAAAAAGAGCAACGATATAACTTACGAAAACCACAGATCATCTCTCCTATGTTGGTTTCTATTCCTAAACGCTACTAGAAATATTAGAATTAAGATAACAAGCAAGACTAGAAAGATTATAAGAATTGCAATAGCTTCATAATTTCCTGAAAACAGAGAATATAGCGAAATTGGTTCAAATTTAATCATTTCATTTTGAGACATAAAAAGAAGTATATAGATTGAGATTGCTGGGAGTGCTAAAAGAAGAATAAAACTTGAAATCTGGGTTTTTCTTGAAATTTGAAAATCTAAACCTTCTATTTTGTTTTTATATAAGTAAAAAGCTGTAAAACCTATCATGAGGACATAAGTATATCCTACACAGATTACAAAGAATATTGTCTGACCTATCGATAGGAATACCAAAGAGAAGGAAATGAAACTAAGTAAAAACCAAATTAAACTCACTCTATTAGTACTTATAATACCTTTAACAAGCAATCCTGCTCCAAGAAAACTTCCAAGATAATAATATACTTCTAAACTTGCGTTAGAAAAAACTATTACAAGTGTTATCAAAACTAGAAACAAGGCTAATTTAATACTTTGCCAAATTTTCTCCTTTAATCTGAAAATGTTGGGTAATATAATTGTTACAACTAATAATAAACTTAGAATTGAAATTATAATAGTTGAAACAAAATCATTTATGCCAAACATCTGAAGTCAGAAAAAATTGGAAAAAGAAAAATAAAAAGGTTTGGGAATCGAAATTAGATTTCTAACTCGTTTTCTTACTTTTTCGCCTTCTATAATAACTAAAAGTTGCGATTACAACAACCACTGAAATCAAACCTACTGGGTTATCAAAGAATGAAGCTACTGTTAATTCAGGAATAGGTAAGTTAGCGGTGAAAAGTGGTATACTTATATTATATCCAGGAAAACTAGGCATATCAGGTAAGAGAGGATTTCCTTCACCAAAGGTGGTGAAATTCCCAATAGTATAATTCAATCCATAATCTATTCTATATTCAAGATTGGTACCTAGAGCTTTTGTTAAATTAACATAATATATTGGTATATCATGCACTAAGTTTATTCTGATAGTTTCATATAAAGGATCAGGATAATACAGAACTTCCCAGTGAAGAGAAGATTCTGCAGGAATCCTTAAACTCCACTTTGCGTTTAATTTTATAGTAAATAAATTATCTACAGAAGTGAAATTATAGTCAGTTAAATCAAATGATCCAACACCCCAAAAACCATAATAAGTATCCATTTCAATGTCGTTGTCTGTATCAAGACCGAGAACGTTCATGTAGACGGTAGGTTTTGTATAATTGCCAACTATTGGATCTGTTGGTGTATGAACAATATCTCTATAATCATCACTGGTTTGACGCATCACTCCAGAGAAATCCCAAGTTTCTTCGTCTTGAGCAGTAGAGACTGTACTTGACATAAAGAAGAAAGAAGAAACCATCAATCCAATTAGTAATAAAGTTAGTTTTTTCATTTTTTCATCCTCCTAACCTTCTTTCCAAACTTCAGAATAATTAACGAAATTCCAATAGCTGCTAAAACAGAAACAAATGGGAAGTTAACCTCTATACTATGAGTCCTTGGTCTAGAAGTTCTAGATACATTTTGAGCCACAGTTATATTATAGGTGGGCCACCACTCATCCTCAGGATAAACAGTACCAGGTGGACCAGTAAATAGGGGATTGGTTGGACCAAAGGTGGTGAAATTTCCATTGATAATAGTTTGATCTTTATTGATTTGTTGCCATTGTCCTACAACACCAGTTCGATTTACTAAATAAGCGATATGAACTGGAGTGTTTAAATCTGTTCCAGAAAACAGTGAAGGAATAGCTATAACTTTAGCTTTTACTCTCTCAAAAATGAAGTAAATATCTTCGTTATAATAAGGACTCGAACTATTAATTATTGGAGAATCTTTGGTAACATCTATCCACCCCATTCCTTCTTCATGAGAAACATTAAAACCATATTCAGCTCCTGGTGCAGGTTCTTCCCAAAATAATGAAGCAAACGGAGCATTCCTTATTTCGTTAATTCCATGTAGAGCTACTATAGTATCAGGTAGAATATCTGAATCTTCTAGACTGTCCAAAGCGAAGATAAATGTTCTGAGAACTTCGGGATCTGCTATGATTGATTTTGTTACACCATCTGCAGGATACTGAGGGATATATTGCAAACGATACCCTTGTTGGTTAATTATTCCTTTAAAATCCCAATTTTCTGCATAGTCTGATTGACCAGTAGTGGTTTTAAAACTATCGTTTACAAATGGGGTAAATAAAAAGGATATAATGATAGTTAAACAAATTATTTTTGGATATTTCACTATTTCCACCAGAAATTCTATTCTACAAGAATAGTTAAAGTGACATTTATAACCTTTTTTGTTTAAAATTAATGTTTGTAAAAAACTGACATATAGTAATTTTTAAAGCGTTAAAAAAATTGTTTGAACCAGATGTCTTGGTTAGAGGATAAAAAACGAACTCATTCAATAAAGGAAATTGCAAAAGTTATTTGGCCTTATATTGCGAGAAGAAAAGGTTATTTGACTTTTGTTGCTATAGTTTCGTTTTTTGCTGCAATAATTGGTTTAATTACTCCTTTACTAGTCAGACAAGTAATCAATTCAGCTATTCCTGAAAGTAATATTACTTTAGTATGGATAATAGGTGCTAGTATTCTTGCAGTTGCTTTGATTGGAGGAGTGTTACAATACATTTCGAGATTTTATGCAGCTAAATATGCTCAAGATGTGATATACGAATTAAGAAATGACATCTATAAAATTTTACAAGAATTAAGTTTAGAATTTTATGATGAAGAGAACACTGGTCAAATTATGACAAGGGTAACAACTGACCTAAATGCCATACAAAGTTTGATTAGTTTTACACTTCGATTAATTATGAATGGAGTCATCTATTTCATAGGTTCTTATATTGCTATGTTAGTTATGAGTTGGAGACTAGGTTTAATTTTAGTTGCTCTTTTCCCCGGTTTTATATGGTTAGTATATTGGTTTAGTACAAAAGTAAGACCTCTTTTCTATCAAGCAAGAAGACAATTTGGAGATGTAACTTCAATACTCCAAGAAAATGTTACCGGTGCTCATGTGGTTAGAGGTTTCGCTCAAGAAGAAAATGAGATCAATAAATTCAATGAATCTAATATTATATATCGAGATTTAAGAATCAAAACACAAGTTTATAGAGCAGTCTACTTCTCAGTTATGACTTTATTGATTGGAATAGGAACAACTCTCGTAATCATAGTAGGTGGAATACAAATTGCAAATTACCAACTACAAATAGGTGATTTTGTTGCTTTTCTATCGTATCTTGCATTATTACCAGGTCCAACAAGACAATTAACAATGTTAGTAGGTGTTTTTCAAAGATCATTAGCTAGTGGAGATAGGATTATTGAACTTATAACTGCAAAGAAAGAAGTTCAAGAAGATCCAGATGCGATATCACCGCCTAAATTCAAAGGTGATATTTCTTACACAAATGTTTGTTTTGAATATGAAAAAGGAATACCCATTCTTAAAAATGTGAGTGTCACTATCCCAAGCAGTCAAAAGGTCGTTATTCTTGGAGGAACGGGAAGTGGGAAAAGTAGCTTTGTTAATCTGTTATCTAGATTTTATGATCCAACAGAAGGATCAGTAAAAATAGATGGTCAAGATATAAGAAGATATAAACTCAAAGAAATGAGAAAACAGATTGGTTTGGTCCTTCAAGAAACATATCTTTTTAACGCGTCTTTGAAGGAAAATATTTCTTTTGGAAAACCTGATGCAACAGAAGAAGAAGTAATTGAAGTAAGTAAAATTGCCAAGATACATGATTTTATTTCAGTATTACCTGAAGGGTATGAGACCAAGGTAGGGGATAGAGGAATCACGTTGTCAGGAGGTCAAAAACAGAGAATATCGATTGCACGTACTCTATTAACTGATCCATCAATACTGATATTTGATGATTCAACTGCTTCAGTTGATGCTGAGACAGAAGCTCAGATTCAAGAAGCGTTAGATATTTTGAGTACAGGTCGTACAACCATCATTATCTCTCAAAGAATATCTTCAGTTCATTATGCAGATAGGATTTTGGTTTTCGAAGAGGGCGAAATTGTTCAAGATGGTAAGCATGAGGATTTGATTAGCGCTCATGGATTATATCAAGACATATACTATACATTAGAGAGAAGTTATGGAGAGATTGAACCTCGTATCATAGAATCTGAAACTAAACCAAGAGGTGATAACTAATGGGACACTTTATTAGAGCTATGGCTAGAGAGGAAGAACATCGTGAGAAGAAGTATTCTGATTGGGTTCTTTTCAAACGAATCTTTAGTGTATTTGGATACTATAAATCAGAAGCTTTTTCTGTGCTTACTATAGTAATCACTTTTTCTGTTTTTACAACTACAATTCCGTTATTATTAGCTAAAATTATCGATCTTTTTATCACACCGTTTGCAAAATCAAGCGCATATATTGTAAAATATCTCAATTCATTCACTTATTATAGTTCTTTACATAATTCGTTAATACAAAGTAAACTTGAGATTATAGCTCCTACTGCTTCACAACAAAATCTGAATGCTATTATAATAATTGGGAGTATGTACCTGCTATTTATGGTACTTAATTTTGTACTGATACTAGCAAGAACTGTCTTCTTTGCTCGTTTAGGTCAAAAGATGATCTATAGAATAAGAAACGATCTTTTTTCTAAATTACAATATCTTTCTTTTGATTATTTTACTGAAATAGAATCAGGAAGAACCATTTCTAAATTAACAAACGATGTAGATGCTCTTGGAGAATTATTGACGACAGGAATTATAGATATTTTTGCAGATTTTGTTAGTTTAATTTGGATTTTAGCTTTAATGTTCATTCTTGATGTACAAATGACACTTTTTACTCTCACAGTTATACCAGTTTTGATAGTTATAGCATTTATTTTTCAAAAGAGAGTACGTTCTGCTTATAGAAGAACAAGAGTTGCTATTGCTCAAGTTACCGCTAATCTACAGGAAACCATTTCAGGTGTTAAAGTAACAAAAGCTCTTTCTAGAGAAGAGAAAAATATTCAAAATTTTAAAGGTTTAAACCAGGAGAATTATTCTGCTAATATACAAGCTGCGAGCGTTTCATCTTTATTTATGCCAATTATCCAGATTATTGCAGCATTAGGAAGTACTATTGTTATAGTATATGGTGGATATGCAGTGATAACGACAGGATCTATAACATTAGGAGTGTTGTATGCTTTTCTAGAATACTCAAATAGATTTTTTATGCCAGTTATTAGTTTGTTTACATTTTATACTACAATACAATCAGGATTTGCAAGTGCAGAAAGAATATTTGAGATTCTTGATGAAGAACCATCTGTTAAGAACGTTGAAAAACCTATTTATCCTGAGAAGATAAAAGGTCATTTGAAATTAGATAATGTCCATTTCAGATATACTGAAAATGTACCTATACTCAAGGATATCAATCTTGAAATTGTGCCAGGAAAAAGCATAGCTCTTGTCGGGCAAACTGGTGCTGGAAAAACCACCATTACTAAATTACTTTCACGATATTATGATGTAACTGATGGAAATTTGTATGTTGATGGATTAAATATTAAAGATATAGATTTAGAAACTCTAAGAAAAAATATTGCTGTAGTTCCTCAAGATGTTTATTTGTTTAGCGGATCAATAATGGATAATCTGAAATTCGGAAAGAAGGATGCTTCAGATAAAGAAGTTTACGATATATGTTTGATTTTAGGATTGCATGACTACATATTAAGACTTCCTGAAGGTTATGATACAGATGTTAAAGAAGGAGGTGCTAGGTTGTCACTTGGTCAGAGACAACTGATATCGCTTGCAAGAGCTGTTGTAGCAGATCCAAGTATACTTATTTTGGATGAATGTAGTAGCTCTGTTGACCCAATAACTGAAGCGTTAATACAGAAAGGTATTAACTATATTTTGAGAGATAGAACTTCAATAATAATTGCACATAGGTTAAGTACCATTAAAAATGTCTCACAAATAGTAGTTCTAGATGATGGAGAGATTGTTGAAATAGGTTCTCATAATGAATTGATGAAAAATAAAGGAAAATATCACGATTTATATGAGACACAGTTAACAAGCAATGTAATAACCTAACGATATCTTCATTTCAAAATCCTTTTTATAGTAACATTTTACACTATCCATGAATGTAATATGGCAAGAGTAGAAGAACTTATAGCTAATAAGAAGGGGAGGGTTCTTTGTCTAGGTAATGAGGCTATAGCTCGAGGAGCAATAGAATCAGGTGTCCAAATCTTCGCAGCTTATCCTGGTACTCCAAGTAGTGAAGTAAGTAATGCTCTTATTGCAGCAGCACCAAAACTAGGTTATTATGCTGAATGGAGTACAAATGAGAAAGTCGCATTTGAAACAGCATTTGCAGCTTCCATAACAGGAGTTCGAGCAATGACTGCATGCAAACATGTAGGAATAAATGTATTAGCAGATGCACTGTTTAGTGCTGCATATATGGGAACCACTGGTGGTTTTGTTGTTTTAGTCGCTGACGATCCTAATTGTTTTAGTAGTCAAAATGAACAAGATTCTAGGTGGCTTGGAGTTACTGCTCAAGTTCCAGTACTTGAACCTTCCAATCCTCAAGAAGCTAAAGAATTTACTAAATTAGCTTTTACGATTAGTGAGAAATTTGAACAGATTATAATTTTAAGATCAACAACTAGAATTTCTCATGCTAGAGCTGATATTGAATTTAATGAATTTGAATCCAATTTCAGAGAAGGAAAATTTGAAAAAAGTTTGAGATATATATGTTTACCTGCTCTAGCTAGAGCTAATCATCCAAAACTTGTAGCAAAATTAGAAGAAATTAAGGAATGGATCCCTGAAAGTGGATTATCAATTATAGAAGGACCAGATGATAATGAATATGGTGTAATTACTAGTGGTATATCCTATAGTTATCTAAAAGATGCATTAGCACTTTTGGAGAAAGATATACCAATACTTAAACTTGGTATGATCGCTCCACTTGATGAACAAACTATACTTGAATTTGCTAAAAACAAGAAGAACATTATATTTATTGAGGAAGTTGATTCATATCTAGAAGATCGAATCAGTGCGCTTCTTCTACAAAATGGCCTTAATCCAAAGATACACGGTAAATGTACAAATATAACTAATAGATACCACGAACTAAATTCTAGACTTGTAGCTGAAGCTTTACAGGGAGTTATCGGAGGTGAATTAGAATCGGTTTCAGAGATCAACGCGATTTCTGAAGAGACTAAGGAATTTGTTCCTTTCAGACCACCACTTTTCTGTCCAGGATGTCAACACAGAGCAGCCTTCTGGGAACTATCCAAAGTTGTTAGAAAGAACAAAGGGATATTTGCTTCAGATATAGGATGCTATTCTTTAGATCCTTGGGTTACAGATACAATTCTATGTATGGGTGGTGGGATAAGCATGGCAAATGGATTTGCACGTGTTATCACAGATAAACCTATCTTTGCATTTATCGGAGATAGTACCTTCTTCCACACTGGTTTGCCTGCTTTAGCAAATGCTGTTTATCAGAAAGCAAATATCAACATTTTAGTTCTTGATAATAGAATGACTGCAATGACTGGATTTCAACCAAATCCAACTGAAATGTTAGATATAGCTGATGTAGCTAAAGCTTTAGGGGTTGAATACGTAGTAGAATTTGATCCTTACGATTTTGAGAAAGGTAAGAAAACATTTGAAGACGCTTTGAAGCATGAGGGGCCTACTGTAATTATAATGAGAAAGATATGTGCAAACGAGTGGTGGAGACAAACCAGAAGAAGAGGAGAAAAAATAGAAGTATATACCATTGATCCTGAAACATGTACTGCTTGTGGCACTTGTTTGGTTCAATATCAATGTCCTGCAATTCACTGGAGTATAGATACCAATTCTAAAGGTAAGAACTATTCAGTAATCGATCCATCAATGTGTACAGGCTGTGGTGTTTGCGCCCAGATATGTCCTTTTGAGGCTATTTCAAAGGTGGTGGACTAGATGGTTGACACTTATCAAATGATAGTATGTGGTGTCGGTGGTCAAGGAATTCTTACAATAACTGATATCATCGTCATGGCAGCTCAAGAAAAAGGACTAAGAGTGTTAGGTTCAGAAGTACATGGAATGGCTCAAAAGGGAGGTTCTGTTGTAACGAACCTAAAGATAGGAAAAGAGTTGTACTCTCCTGTTACACCTATAGGTAGCTGCAAAGTACTCATTGGATTAGAACAGAATGAAACACTTAGATACTTAAAGTACCTGAAACCTGGAGGATTTGTATTAACTTCAACAACTGTATTGTTTCCAATTGTATGGAAAAAGGACAAGAAAGCAGCTCAATTAGCAAGAGAGAAAATAGAAGAAAACTTGGCAAAATATAAAGCAAAAATAGTTCGAATCGATGCTGAAAAACTAGCTATCGAAGCTGGTTTAGCATTAGCTCAGAACATAGTATTACTAGGAGCATTATCTCAAGTAGAAGGATTTCCTTTAACTGTAGAAGAACTTAAAGTAGCTCTAAAACAGAGAGTACCAGCTAAATATCTTGAAGAAAACATAAAAGCATTCGAGTTAGGAATAAATGCAATTTCTAACTCCTAATTACTTTTTATCGTGCATGATAACTATTCTGAATTATTAGTTCGTATTAATAAGAAACTATTTTTCCTCGTCTGGTAATTGT